>Ga0180437_10000746_pt1 | contig 59698 bp, 82 predicted proteins | sample SS_ome_4_FD_132410 | JGI IMG/M metagenome (GOLD analysis project Ga0180437, IMG submission 132410) | Hypersaline lake sediment archaeal communities from the Salton Sea, California, USA - SS_3_D_1 metaG | ecosystem: Environmental > Aquatic > Non-marine Saline and Alkaline > Hypersaline >...
GAGATCTCTTTGATCCCGAGGTGGCCAAAGTATCCTTTACGAACGTAGTATTTCATGGTTTCTCCTGTGCATGCACTGTGCAGGGTGGGCGAGGAGGCCCGTGGTTGACACATCTCGTGGAGTGCCGTCCTCACACGGCGGAAGGCGGGAGTTCGAATCTCCCCCCGCCCACCAGTGCAACGTCAGTGCAAGTCCGTTTTTGGTGCTGCAGACTCGTAGAGGCTTACAACATCAACCTCACCGATCTGAATATAGCGCTCCATTGCCCTAGAGCTTATCCCGGCTGCCTCCTTCACCATTTTGTAGGGAAACTCCTTAGCCAGGGCAGTAGCTGACGTGTGCTTGGTTCCGGGATATAGCGGAACACCCTCTATTCCCAGCTCGTCACAGGCCTTTCCCCAGGCATTATAAAGGTAATCCCTACCAAAGCGCTTCCCACCCTTGAACGATAGCAGGTACTGATCAGGGTTCCCGCCTGTGACCCGACGAAGTATCTCAACGTGACGGTCTATGAGCTTAACCTTCTTCGGGTCATCCTGTTCTTTGGGTTTGGGAACCGTCAACCATCCACCCTTCAGGTCAAGATCCCTAACTCTTACCTGCCTCAGTTCGCCCGGCCTGATCTTCGGATAGGTAGACAGTAGCTCGACGCCGACACCAGTCATGGGCTCGTGATTAAACAACCTATAAGTAGTTTTCACAACTTCTGCCTGGCTGACTTTATCGAGAACCTTTCTCATACCCATCCTCTTACTACACTTGGGCACCTTGGGAAGCTTATCGAGGAAGCCACGGTCAATACACCACCTCATGAAAGCCTTAAGGAACCCAAACATGTCATAGGCCGTCTTTGGAGCTAGGTCCAGCCCCACCTTCATGTCTTCTAGTACACCGTAATCTATGTCGGTGACCGGGATGTTCCCCAGGTGCTTCTCAAGATTAACGTAATGGTTACGGTAGCGCCTGAGGGTTGAGGATCTAATGTCACGAGAATCGAGAACGTCAATGAACCTCTCGCACAGCCTAGAGAAGCCGATAGGCGAATCCTTCCTGTAGGCTGCGGGATTGAGAGTACCGTCGCTGGCCTTATTCCTGTACTCCCAGAGGTATGTCTGGGCCTCTTGGTAGTTGCCCACCATGGGTCCGTAGACAGTGCCAAACTTGGCCCTCATTTTTGTAGCCCTTTGGTCTGGGTGATCAGGACAGGTGCAACCATCGACTTTGTTATCCTTGAAGTTCTTACCGCAATGGCATTTCTGAAGAGAATAAATACCACCGATCACGGCGGCCTCCTTTCTCTCCCGCCTAGTACCATTGTATCTTTTTTTATACATTTTTGTCAACCCCTTTGAGTTCACTTTTGTATACGGCTTTTAAGTAGTATATATACTACTTAAAAGAACTCATCCTTCAACGCCTCTCTGGATCGTTCATTTCGTTGGCATTCCATAAAATCAACGCCACTTCCTCATGGGGACATCTAAAGCCCCACCACCAGATTGCTCTGCGTGAAAGGATGTAGCAGAATCCCCCCACCAAAGATGATTGCAAAATGACAAGTCCACGACCACTCTCACCGTCAGGAGTCAATGCTTTAAAATTTTCTGCTGCTTTTTGGAGCCCACCTTCTTCCCAGATCTTGAAAACATCAGGAGCCAAAGTAATGGCTTCATCTATGGACTTGACCGTTTTGTAGTCATGCTTGGCCCCGGACAGGTCGACTCTGTCCAGGTTGGCCCCGGACAGGTCGGCCCCGGACAGGTTGGCCCAGGACAGGTCGGCCCTGAACAGGTTGGCCCTGGACAGGTCGGCCCCGGACAGGTCGGCCCCGGACAGGTCGGCCCTGAACAGGTTGGCCCCGGACAGGTCGGCCCCGGACAGGTTGGCCCAGGACAGGTCGGCCCCGGACAGGTCGGCCCCGGACAGGTTGACGTTTTCTCTAACTGCCTGTCGCACCAACTCCTTGATGTCTTTGGCCGTGACTTCAAAGAGGCATTCCCTTGTACAACGGTGTAAAATTTTCACGGCAATCTATCTCCTTACTCCTCGAAGGGTCTGCCTTTTGCTTCTGGCATGTGGCATTCCAGTGTCGTCAACCATGAAGCTGATCTGGCTGCCATCCACTTTCTCTTGGAAAATCACGGCCTCCTCGAATATCTCCCGGACGGCTCGATGCCCTAAGTTATAGATCTTAGGATAGGAGTTAATCATTTATCCCCCCTCTTCTGTTTCTGTTGGCCTATGCGCTTTTTAGTGAGAAGTCTTGGCTTCGGCCTCTCCATGGGGGAGAAGGCGCAGCCAACTGTTCTAGTTTTACGGCAAACATCCTCGTAGACCGAACAGTATTTGTTTCCCAGGTTTTTATGGGTACGAATTTTATGGCACCCATCGCAGTATCCTGGAATGATTATGTTTCTCCCTGGAGTTGACATCCTATTCTCCTGGCTGGGGAGGGGGGCGCCGTTAGGCGCCTACCCCGTAGTTGTAATCACTAGAAGTTCAGAAGTAGATTTCGTAGGAACGCCCATTTAGATCCCCACTGCATCAGCTATCTTTATCGCTACCGCTATAGCCGCAATTCCGGAAAGAAATCCAATCATCCCCGCCAGTACTAGAATGGCCACGAGAGGCGTCGCAACCAGCTTAGCTATCTTCTTTGACTTCATTGAAAAACTCCTCAAAGTTATCAAGAGCTTCCTTCCCGAAAGCAACACAATCCCCCATCAACCAACTCATACTTTCCATATTGGGAGCAAGGTTGGTCATTGGGCAATAGGCGCAATCCCCATCATGGTCTTCATCATCCTCACCCGGAACCCCGAAGGGGAAACGTTCACGAAAAACATATTCCCTCCTATCAGCCGTGCAAAACGGGCATTCAAGTTCTTTAAGGTTAAGGGCGGTGAGATCCCTAGCCCTACAGAGCATAAGTTCCATGTACTTATTCATTCGGCACTCCCATTGGCGCTCGGAACGAGCGCACGAAGTTCTTCTTGAGGCAAAAATTTACTTGAGTAAACCAAGGCCGGATTGGCAACAAGGGCGTCTTCCCTCGCCTTCCTGGCTGCCCTAGCTGCCAGTAAGGAGTTGCCTAGGGTGGCCTCGGTGTGGCGTTCTGGCATATCGCTGAGGCGCCCATGTGGATCTCTGCCCCGATAACACAGATCGCAAAGCATCCTGTTTTCTGTAGGCTTTCCACAGTAACTGCAATCTCTCACATATCCCTCCTTTTGAATATTACGGGGGGGCTGTCATCCCGGCGTATTGCCTGGTCGAGTCGGTCAAAGACGAGAACCAGTAACACCCAAGCACTGATCACCATAATGACAAGCTCACCCCAACCACTCCCACTCATGTTTTATCCTTATTCGATGGGTTCAAGGGTTTCTGGATCTACCTCGACACCGTCAAACTCTTCCTTTACCATCTCGACGGTATAGCCAAGCTTCTCCAGCTGATCCAAAACAAACTGCTTGTACTCCTTCTCGACCACTGCCTGGCTACCCTTCCAGTAGGTGTAGTACCTGGCAGCAACCTTGAAGAGGGTAGGATCTCCCTGAGCTGTCTGGCCAATCAACGGGGCACTAAGTGAGTGCCCGGCCAACTCAGTGAGGGAGTAGAGGTATCTGCAAAAGTTCTTGTAGTTGAACTTGTTCTTTCTCAACCAAGCACGGATTTCATCGATCTTCTTCCGCCCGTCAGGCTTTTCGTCCTGGAGGGAGCCACCTACAGTTACATCACCCTTGGTGACGGGATCAAATAAGTCGATGCCACCGACATGTTCGCTAGACGTGTCGTTTTTTTCGGATTTTGTGGACTCACCTGGTTTATTTTCTGGCTCACTTGATGACTCTGACTCAGCTTGTGGCTCATTTTCTGAACCGGGTGATCCAACAACCGTTCCCTCGGGAAAAGTGAGATCTAGAGCAATCTCGATAATCACCTTGTTTCCCTCAATTCTCACAGCATGTGCCATACGATAACTCCTTCTCATGTGTTAAGTTTTGTGATACTGAGAATAAAATTTAAGCTGCCTTTGAGAAATGTTTCTTGGGTAAGATCCCCTTGTTTTTCTCCATCTCTTTACAGTAGAACCTTACCGGGCAATAGTCATCTGATTGACACCTACGCCCTTCCCAGGTTTCGAATTTAGTACAGATTCTGGGCATCCCAGTTTCGAAAGCATGGTCACAGTCTGCCTGTAGTTGCGAGTAGAAATCCAAGACTCCCTTGTCCGGCAGCCTCTTGACTGGTATGAGATAGGTATTCTTCTCGATGCCCCTGCTTGTAGCTATGTAGGTATTACCGTCCCTGGCTATCGCATAAACGTTCATACGTGATATTGGGAACCCGTGTTTCTCCACGACGATCCTATATCTGTTGAGCTGAAGTTCGGTATCATACATCTCGGGAGGCTTCATCCCAGGCTTTAGTGGGTATTTGATTTGGCCCTTCCTCTTTCCTGACCTGTACGTGACAGGCCCACCATCCTTATCGGTAATGGGATTGTCTTTGTCTTCATCGATCCCGAGAGCTTTGGCGCACTTAAAGCTGCCCCATGTCTTATAGTCATATAAGAGGTAGAAGCCAAGTTCCTCCTCGTCTGGCTCCAGTAAGTCCGGAATACCCTTGATCAGGTCGTCTGAAAAACCCTCCTCACTAACAAAGCCCCTTACTAAACGGTGTATACTTAATTTATCGTGAGTGCCGACACCAACGGAGATCCAGGCCATCCCATCTGGAGAGATTGCATAGTCACATTTCTGTTTGAGAAATGTGACACGAGGGCCAGTCCCGGCCTGTGAAGGTGTAACGGCCTTCCAGGGCCTTTGGTTAGCACACATCCTCAGGTAGGGCATAGTGGCGCATCTGTGATTCATCCTGCAACCACGCACCGATAGACATCTACCGATCTCAATCTTTTCCTCGTCTGGACAAATAAACCACCTGGCTGGCATTATACCTCCTCGGCAAAGCTTCGATCTCGTGAGATAGTTATAAATTTCCTTCATCTACTTCTTATAATATCACCGATGTGATACCCTGTCAAGAAGAAAAGGGGGCACTAATATGCCCCCAGTTCCTACTTTATATCCTTGTAGAGATCTTTGATCTGGTTCTTTATTAAGTCCAAAATCCCCTTCTTTTCAGGCTTGATCTCATCAGTTGCGAGAAGCAATTCTAGTTGCTTCACAATCTCTTGTTCCTCGGGCACCGGAACCTCCTTGACCCAATGCTCATGAGGTACTTTGAAATACTGGCATATCTTAAAAAGCGTTTCACGACCTATAGACTTCCTTTTCCCCCTCATGAACATAGACATGAGAGATTGAGTTATTCCTATCTCTTCAGCAAGCATCTGTTCAGTCAACCTCTTCTCAACCTTCTCCCGTTCCAGGGCTTCCCTTATCTTGTCAAAATCATACCTGAAGCGTTTCATACCATCCCCCCCCTAACGTGCGCCTTTAACCCCCCTTTCTGTGATAGTTTGTGATTTTTCCCTTGACTCACTTTCATATCGGTGATAATCTAATAATTAGAGGGTAACAGCTAAACCGTTGCCTTCTCTTTAATTTCAGGATATCACTCCACTGAACACCTGTCAAGGGGAAAATTGCATGTCACAATTCTTCGAAGCAGAACAGCAACTTATGGTTAATGTACTTCACGGAAGTGATTTAACGGTAGGTATAGAAGATCTGTCTCAAGGTAGTCATAGAGTCATACTAGGGGCGGCCCGAGAGCTGTTTTCGGATGGAATAACCCCAGACCTGGTTACGATACACGATAAACTCAAGAAAAACAACAGGCTCCAGGATGCCGGAGGGGCATCATACCTGGCCAAGCTCATGGAGGCCTACCCGGTAAAAAACGTTGAGCCATATGAGAATATCGTGAGGGAGGGGGCGCTAAGGAAACGAATAGGACGACACGCACAAGAACTACTTATGGGAATAGAGGAGGGGATGTCAGGCGAAGAGCTTTTAGCCAAAGCTCAACGTGACCCACTAAACTTCCTCTCTATGGGGAAGCGTGGTGAAACCTTCGAGCTTCAAGACTACATGTTTGAGATGGTCGACGAAATTAGATCTAGGCAGGAAGGAAAGATCTCCGGCCTCCAAACACCGTGGTATAGACTCAATGACTACACAAACGGCCTACAGCCAGGCGACCTCATAATAGTAGCCGGGCGCCCCTCTATGGGAAAAACAGCACTGGCCACTCAAATAGCCACCCATGCAGCCCAGACATCGGGCCCGGTATTTATAGGATCTCTTGAGATGAGCAAGTCATCTCTTTGTGAGAGGATATTATCAGCCAAGTCAAGGATAGACAGCAACAGGCTGAGAAGCGGCAAGCTGAGTCACCGTCACATTGAGGATCTGGTGTCTGCAGCTGAAGCCTACCAGGACTACTCCCCCATACTTGTAAATGACACCCCAAGGCTAACCCCAAGTGAGGTCAGGTTGCTGATAACTAAGGCCTACAGAAAATATAACGGCCTGTCATGTGCCGTGGTTGACTATCTAGGGTTAATGGATGACGAGAACGAAAGCTCAAACCGGGTACGAAACGTGGGTCTTGCAACCAAACTTATGAGAGCAACAGCTAAAGAGCTTAACATCCCCGTTGTCCTAGTTTGCCAGCTAAACAGGTCTTGCGAGATGCGAGATGACAAACGTCCTACACTTAAAGACCTTCGTGAGTCAGGAGAAATAGAGCAAGACGCAGACGTTGTTGTAATGCTGTACCGAGATGAGTATTACTGTAATGACTGTTCTGCCAACAAATGTGAAAGGGGCCACTCAGGCGAAGCAGAAGTACTTATAAGGAAACAACGGAACGGCCCCATAGGCGCATTCACCTTAACGTGGATTGCAGAGCACACTACGTTCCACAATTTCTCACCAGGAGGATACATAGAGAATGAGGGCGAACTTCAAACTGACCGAGGAATCGATACCGAATCAGTGCCCCCATTGCCAGAAGAAGATCCCGAAGAAGTTCAAGGTGACCCTACCCTCCCCTTTTAGGGGTGGAAGGCCAGTGGAACTCTGGTTAGAAATCGATGAAACCCTTAAGGAAGGAGAGTGGTATGTCAGATCCAATAGGTAGGCACAAACTCCACACCCACCCTGCGATGGAGGTGTTGCATAAAATACCCGACGACCATGTTATTATCGATGCAGATAAGTATAGAGAAGCCAGGAAGTTCGAAGAAGAGATAATAAGTCTTGAGAAGATGGTTAACCTCCTCGAAACCAAACTGGCAATGGTCGAAGAGGAAGGGTACGAAGCTAAGCAGAAACTGTACGAGGCTAGACAGGATCTCAAATTCAAAAAATACCACATCGCATCCTTAGATCATTGGGTTGAATCTGAGCAAGATAATGTCCAGCGCTTAACAGAAGTGATAAAAAGCTATATACGGGCCCGAGTGAATGTTACCCAGTGTAGGCAGGAGCGCTTTAAGAGACTTTGTCAGTCGTGCCCTGAATATGATCGGGGGTGCCGGGTTTACTCCAACTACTTCGAGGCCTGGATAAATCTGCAAATATCGGTGCTAAAGGGGGAGGCAAATGAAAGGACTTGATAGTCACCTATTTATATGTAGAGAGGATGAAGAGGAGCTTCTTAGCGTAGAACAGCTTGTTTTAATGGTCTTGGAGTATTGCGAGCTTCTTGAGAAAGCAAACAAGCAGTGTAAGGAAAAAATAAACACCCCAAGGAGAGTCAAGGCCCTTATAGCTCAGCAGCTCAACCTTGATATTGATCAAGTATCACTATCCTCCAGGCTTAAGACAGACCTTAACGCCGACTCCATGGATTTAGTTGAAATTGTGTTTGCCCTGGAGGACGAATTCAATATCGAAATCTCCGACGCAGAAGTTGAGCGCATTAAGACCGTTGCCGGTTGGGTCTATGTAGTAGATCCACTCAAGAACTACACCAAAGCGCAGAAAGGAGGGAGACAGAAGTTATGATTGAAACCACATCGAGAACCATAAATATTTCAGGCAAAGATTACGAGGGCAATATAAAGATAATAAAACTCCGAAATGAAGTCTTGCTAGAGATTCATGGGAAATATAAACACAGAAACAAGTGCAACGTAAAAAACCTCGGCCTATACCTCCAGTCGATAGGACAAGACATATTACAGGGGCTGTTGAGCGGTAACCTGTCTGAGTGAAGGCTGGTTTCTCACAGTCGAGCGTGTTAGCGAATCACTAACGAGCCGAAAGAAGCACACGAGCTGGTTTCTCACAGCTTAAGTGCTTGTGAGGCGAGAGGAGGCTTGCGTGAAGTACAAGAAATACATCCTCTTTGACTATGTGAACTGCTACCCACACCCAAACGGTGGGCTGTGGGATATTTCTGACTCTTTTGACACCCTTGAGGAGGCTCTCGACCACCTAAATACTGGATACTATGATGTAGCTTACGTTGTAGACAGAGACACCTGGGAAGTGGTTTGGGAAGATATCCTATAAGAGGTAATTATGCCCGAAATAGACCTAACAGGCGATGGTCTTGGCTGGATCAAGCTACACCGCAAGATCATGGACGGAGAGATCTGGGTTAACGAGATCCTATTTCAGATCTTTATATACTGTTGCATGAGGGCTAACCATACCAAGCAGTGGGTGACCATTACAGTAGGAAAGGGCAAGAGACAGATAATGTGCCCGAGAGGTACTTTCTTGTTTGGGAGAAAGGCAGCCTCAGAAAAGATGCCCCACATACCCCCGTCAACTATCTGGTATAACATGAAAAGACTGGAAAAGATGGGGATGGTTAACATCAAAGTTGACAGCCAATATTCCTTGGTAACAGTGATAAACTATGACGTTTACCAGGGTGAGGGTGAAAAAGTTGACAGCAAAGTTGACAGCCGTTTGACAGCCGTTGAACAGCCGTTTGACACAAGTAAGAATGATAAGACCGAAGAGAAGGAGAATAAATTAAAACTCTACACTCCTCAGTTCGAGGAGTTTTGGAAACTCTGGAAGAGTATCGATCACCCAGGTCGTTCCGACAAACGTCGAACGTCTGAAAAATATCGATCACTAACCCTTAAGGGTATACAGCATCAGACTATCTTAAACGAGTTGGAGAGGTACATAGATGCTGAAGCACCTAAGCTGAGAGAAAGGGCCCGGCGCAGCGGCGAGTCCAAGCCTACCCAGTTTATACCTAATTGCGGGAAGTGGCTGAATAGGTTTAATGACTGGAAGAGCGACGGGCAGGAGGCGGCAAGGGGCAAGAAGGACTACGCTGACGAACTCCTCGAACGAGGGATGATCTCAGAGGAGGAGTGGGAGGTTAGAAAGAAAGCAACGAAGGCCCCGAAGGGGATGCTTGAGCGCCCCGGAGGGGCTGGGGGAGGCTTTTAAATAATAATTGCTTAGGAGGTGATAAGACCCCTTTTGAGTTTGTGAAAAAATCACAAAGCATAACCATCAACATTTAGGAGGATTTTATGGCAAAAGCAAGGTTTAATCAGCACATCATTATTGGAAACCTCGGGCGAGATCCTGAGATCACCTACACCCCTAGCGGCCTCGGTATTGCCAAGCTCAATGTGGCCACCAACGATGGCTATTACTCCTCTAAGAAGCAGGAGTGGGTAGATCGCACCACGTGGCACAACTGTGAGATGATGGCCAAGAAGGACATCGAGAGTGTTGGGGGGCTCCGGAAGGGAGACAGTGTTCTTATCATTGGTAGCAAGAACACTGACAGCTGGGAAGGTCGTGACGGCCAGCGTCAGTACCGGGATAAGATCAAGATCTCAGTCGTCGCCAAGGTTATTAGCATTGATGATCTTGAGAAGGAAACCCCTCGCAATCCGGCACCCGACTATGGCAGCGGGCCCGATGACGATATTCCTTTCTAGGGAGTATCACAGCTGTTAACCTTTGTGAAAAAATCACAAAGCATAACCATCAGCATCTAGGAGGTATTTATGGCTTGGCATCACCCAAACACCACTGAATTTCCGGAGTGGGTAGTAGATGTGGGTAACAACCACTTCCATAAGTGCCTCACTATTGTGCAGCGGATGAATCCAACCCCCGAAAACCTAACGGTGATTAGGGGGTTGATTGACTCCCTAGAGTATGAGTACCTCGACAAGAGGCGCATCCTCGACGTTCAAGAGGGAATCGGATCTGATAGCACAGCAGTGAAAAAGGCACTGGAGAAGAGAGATGCAGAAGAACGAGGATAGGAGATTCCACAACGGAGAACAAGCACTAACCTTCTGGTTTGAGTTTAGTAAGCTAGTTGATGAATTCGGTATGCCATCACTGGCCCTAAATGATGAAGTAGTTATAGGTAACTTGCCGCGATCTTGGGATTATCCCGACTGGTGGTACGATTGGGTGAGTATAGATAAGGCCTTCGGTAACATTGGTGATGCTGACCTTGGAATCATCAACGACTTCTTCAAGCAGGGGTTTCAATACTCCAAGCAGGGCATGTCACAGTGGCGCTACAAGAGGAAGTGGCAAGGCGTAACACAAAGAGCTTTCAGACTCGTACCTGAGGGTATGAAGTCCAAGGAGAAAAAACGATGGAGAAAAATGAAGTAGAAGACACTGGAGTGATGAGAACCTTTGGGAGTGGTGCAACCAGGGACACTGCCACCGACAAGCCTGAATTCGGTGGCTTTCTCAGCCCTATGGTTTTGAGGGCCTTCGGAGAGTACATGCACAAGAATCGCAAGCAAGCAGACGGCAGCTTACGCGCCAGCGACAACTGGAAGAAGGGCATCCCCCGGAGGGTTTATATTGAGAGCTTGTTGCGCCATGTAGTAGATGTTTGGGGCTACATAACAGGTGACGACAGCCGAGACATAACATACGATGAAGTCCTCGATGCTCTTTTGGCAGTAATCTTCAACGCCCAAGGACTGGCAAGAGAGATCATAATTGGAAGGGACACGGGTAGCCCACCAGTAGAGATTGGGGTTCCACCCCTCTCCGATGAGATCCAGAGGGCAGAGAAAATCAAGGAAGACCTTTTCAGTCAGATTTTTCCTGATATATGTGACAGGTACTCTCCTCGTGAGGGGTGCGATAATTGTGAGATTGAACCACTGACCCCAGGTGATGACGTAGCGGAATAGATCGAATCGTGTGATAACTGCTTCTTTGTTGTATAGTATGTCCACGTTTCATGGACACACTATGATTTCAATTGATATTACCCCATTTAGACCATACATTATCCTGTAGAAGCAAGTATGCCTCGTTAACGTAAAAACCCAAAACAAAAAAAAGAGCCCAGAGGGTTTTATCCCTCCGGGCTTTTTCCTTTTAGCCGTAGATTAGTAACAGGGGCAGGGCGACGGCCATAAACCCCAGCCAAAACCAGATCCAACCTTTTGTGCTTATGCTCATGACTCCCTCCTTTCCTCACTGACATGTTTTCGTGATTCTCTCCCGTGCTCGCACCAGTCCTCATGCTGGTGCCTGTTGGCTTCGTATGACCCCTGCATTTCCACCAGGTTACCGCATACTTCACAGTGTATAACATTTGAGAAGTAGTTGTCACAAAGAGGTTCACCGAAGTTAAGTTCTTGAAGTCCTGGGTTTTCATCAGCGAATTCAACCATCTGCTGACATGCCTCATAGTTGTCTAGGTATTCATGATCCATCTCTTGCATTTTATTCAGCCTCCTTCCATTCACAGACTCGATAAACATCCTCGGAATGGAGCCAGATCACTGACCCCATCATGAGGGGGCACACGCCCCACTCTGTTACAGCCTTTCCCACTTAATACAGTGGGTTTTTACAGCCGTGTTTCCGATTTCAACGGCGTCGATCACCTCAACTTCATCCCTGCACTTGTCAAGCGCATTAAGGACAGCCCGTTCAGGACAGGGATCGCTGGAGACGAACTCCATCTTTATCCTTTCGCCTTCTGTTTCAAAGATGACCCTTACGCTATAGATTGCTTCCACCACAATTAGACCTCCTCGGGGCCCTTTCGGGCCCCTTCCATCTTAGTATTCATCGTAGTAAGCCACCTCACCAAATGGTGGCTCGAACTGTTTATACCGGGGGAACCTGGTAATCAACCAGAGGGTTTCAAAGTCCGGTTCCCCTGGGAATGTTGAGCATTCACCGTCAGTCATATAGATGACGCCCACCGGGGGATCGTAGTCCATATTTTCCTCGATCCACTGGTATCCCGGCCTGAAGCAGGTACCTCCACCCTCGAAGGGAAAACCACCCTCCGGTAGATCCTGAAGTGACTCAAACTCCTCAATGTGGTTCACCTGGGTATTTACGCACATTATGGTGACCTTGAAGTCTCCGAACTGTTGCAGGATGTTTTTGGTTTCCGATACCAGGATCTTCTGATCCCTGGTGCCCATAGACCCAGACTCGTCAAAGATGATCACAAAGTGGCCCATGGCTGTAGCCTCTAGGGATGGGAGGAAGAAGCCACTATGGGAGTATCTGGGGTTTGGCCTCATAAAGTTGTAATCAGAGGCCATCTTATCCACGAACCACCTGGCAAGTACTTCTCTCCAAGGAAGTCTGGGATTGGCATGGGCGTCCATCAGAGATCTGGCAAAACCAGGCTCTTTACCCTCTGAACTTGAGGAGATCTGATAAGCCTGTCTTTGAATCTGCTTCCATCTCTCGGCTTCCTGATCCATCTCTTGCTCGGTGGCCTCTCTGGCCTCACCTGTTTCAGGATCTTTGCCCTGGAAGTCCCTTACTTCTCCCCACTTGGAGGGATGCGGTTTTTCATATTGTCCAGCATCTTCTCCGTCTCCTTGCCCATCTCCATTGACTTGTGAAGTATCCGGTGGCTGTTTTGGCTCTCCTCCAGGGCTTGAACCCCCTTCAGTAGGTCCGTTATCAGTGTTTCCTGGCCTTCCACCTTGTCCTCCAGGTTCTCCAGGGCTCCCCATACCTGATGAAGTCTCCCCGTCTCCCTCTCCAGCTTCTCCACCCTCTCCAGCATCTGTATCAGACCCTTCTCCGCTTCCACTCTCGCCTTCTTCAGCTTCTTCACTTCCTCCACCAGACTGCCCATCTTCATTGTTAGCTGGGGGATCTGAATTACTCTGTTCACCATTTCCGTCAGAGCCTTTTCCATCGTCTCTCTGTCCATATTCTTCACCTCCTTCATTGGTTTGCTCTGACTCACCAGAAGTATTTTCAGAGTCATTGTCAGCCTCTGAAGGATCAGGTGAGTCTTGTTGTTGATCTTGCTTGTCTTGCTTCTGGCGCTCATCTAGCAGGATCTCATAAACCTGCTCGACTGACATATCCTCAAAGCGCCCATCAACGAGAACACCGTCAATTAGTTTAAACCCAGCCTTCTGCAGCCAGAGGTTTATGACATAGTCTCCAGCCTCGTTGTAGAGCTGGTGATCCTTGTCACCCCTTCTCACATGATGCAGAAAGCCGCCATGGCCGGGGATCTCATGGACTATAAGGAACTTCAATTCATCAAGGTCACAAGCATCGATGAATCGAGGGTTATACCCCATGGTCACACCGTCAAACCAGGCTGTTTCGCATGCCGGGTCTTCGGCGAACTCAGCTCTCAGTACTTGTAATGCAAAGTAATGGTGAGAGCTAATGAGCCCACCCACTGCTTCTTTCAGCTTTGAGTGCATAACTAACTCCTCCTTTTTGTTGGTGTTTTAAGCCTCTCTAAGAATGCCCTCGTAAGTCGGTGAGGGCATCGAACAAAGGCCTAAAAAAGTCCTTTCATCTTTTCTAGGATCTCGTCAGCTTCATCCTTGGCCTTTTTCCGGTAAACATGATCCTCTCGAAGCATGGCAGGATCAGCTGTTGCCAGCTTGTCGTAGATCTCCTTGCCCACCTGCTCTAAGTCCGGATCTCCGGTAATGTTCAGTAGTGGGAGGATCTCACAAAGCTCTGCTATGTTCCCGGTGAGGGTATCTCTGAAGATCTTCTTGTCGTCATCCGGGCCAAAATTGATCCTCTCAGCCATATGGGAGACTACTTTGTAAAGTCTTTCCCATGCAGCCCTGATACCCTGGTGGATTAGATCTTTCTCCCGTTCTGAGGCTGCAACTGCAAGCTCCTGGAGCTTTTCCTTGGGAAGGTTGACTCTCCAGTCCTTACTATCTGCCAGGTTACCGTAGTGGATCTTGAATCTGTACTTAGCTCTCAGTTCTGATGGGGTAGGGTAGTCTGACTCATCAAAACTACTTCCCATACGTTCAGATCCATTCTGATAAAGCGCATCGAAGAAAATCTCATACCGCTCTATCATGTAATCTACATCCTTCCAGAACTTCCGTTCCAGCTCGCCCATCTTGGTCTGGAAGATCTCAATCTGATCAGCTCTTACCAGGCCTACACCGTTTGCAGTCCAGGGTACCGAAAGCCGATCCCTCAGCTGATAAGCCTCCAGACGTGCTTTGATGGGCCCGTCAATAATGTCCTTGGGGATGATGAATTTGTTCACCCGCACGGCATCATCAGCGCAACCTATGCTATCGATTAGCGACTGGGTTTCCTTTTTTCCAAGCTTCCGGCCTGAGTAGCAGGTGCTTTCTACCTGTACCGTCATTGCCATTGATCTTAGATCACCTTTGATTTTTTTCATGTCTTCCTCCTTTATCCTCTTGTTTTTGTTAAGCTAAACCATCCTAGAAGCGCTCACAAAATATATCATTAGATATACTCTGGGAGCGCCGAAGCATGGTTTAATTCTGCAGCTCTGGGTTTTCGGTGGCCCACTGGATATAGGCCTCGGTGAATTGAAGCTTCTTGTCTCGCCGGGTGGCAGAGGTCACCAGAAGCTTCTCGAACTCCTGACCTAAGCGTTTGGAATACTGCATGATCGAAGACCAATTTTCACCATTTGCCAGCTCTGCTAGTGCCAATGTTAGTGCAAAGTGAATGTCAACCTCATCGGGCACGGGAGCTGTATCTGGCGACCGGATGCAGATCCGTGGATCTATCATCCTGTTTGCTATCGATTTGAATGCCATAAAGTCCTGGGCAAACTCAGCTCCAGCGGCGCCTTCGATCACTGTGCCAAGGATCTCGTCTTCATCCTGCCAGTCGTGGGCCCACTTTGAGACGTTCGCCACCGTTCTAGGGCTGGGAGTGTTTACCATGTCCCTAGAAGCGTTTGGCTTGAAGAGCATCTCTGGCTTCCTCATGATGTAGGCCCTTACTAGATAGTGGATGCTGTTTTTTTCTGCCCACTCGTTCCATCCAAGAGGATCAGGTACCAGCTCAACGATGGTATCGAAGCGGCTCTTTACGGGTTCTAGGATGCTTTGAACTCCTGCTAGGTCTTCCTTTCTGTTAGTAGCAGCAACAAACCGGACAACTTCAGCTATCCTTTGGTTGTTAACTTCCCGGCCAAGCAAGAGCTGCATGGCTGCTGCCTGAACAGCTGCAGTGGCTTGGCCAAGGTCATCAAAGAAGACCACGGTCAACACGTTCGCATCGATCATCTTTTTAAGGTAGCCGAACGGTAGGAATCGAGCTTCACCATTTACCAGTGCTGGAAAACCCTTGAAGTCAGTGGGATCTGATACCACTGGGTGCAGGATGATCAGGTTAATTTCTTTGCCGGACTCCCGGATCAGCTCAACGGCCCTTTTTACCAGATCTGTTTTACCTATCCCCGGAGCGCCAGAGATCAAAACTTGCCTACCCTTGATGATTGCCTTCACTAGGATCTTGATCAGAGTTTTTGGCCTCACCTGGGGCGCTGATTTTACTTCCTTTTTCATTGTCTCCTCCTTATGATAAGTAGTTTTCCTAACTTATTTCCAACCACCTACCAGGCCTTCAGCCTGGCGCATAGCGGGTTTAAGCCATATTTAGCCGCTTTTTGTGGCGATCTATTATGGATCTTCTTTTCTGATCAAGCTCTTCCATCTTTTCGATGTAGTTTTGCTTAACCATGCGCCTTTGCAGCTCTATGGCATCATACTCTTCCCGCTCTGCTTCGCTCATGTCATCCCGGATTATTTGTTCTAGTGATCTCATGACTTACTCCTCTGGCTGTTAGTTGGGTTAAAGGCCTAGCAGATGATTGGATGGAAGGAGAGGAAAAGGAGTTAGCGGAAGGTTTCAGAGGTGCGAAGGTTTTCTACGCCTAGCATTCTCCTCGTTTAGTGCTTCCTACCTGTTGACTCTGATCAGTTCAGCATCCCCTAATCCGTCTGCAGCCAAGCTCAAAACCGGGAGGCAGTCTTTTCGGGTGTTTTAGCCACTAGAATCAAAGCTGGTGAGCGTCCTGGCCTACGGGCAAAGGCCATTCTCCCGTTGCGCTCCGTGCTCTTATATAAGGTAGAGCGCTTTCTGTTCACTGAACCACCAGGTACACAATGCACCCGGCGCCATCCTATATAGCAAGTGTTATGCCACATTTGTGATATTCGCCGTTTTTGACTCAACCATGCTAATCTACGGCTTGACAAAAAATATCAAAACACCTAAAAAAGTCTGGATTTGTGACAATAATTGTCAACAAATGACAAAAGATGTCACCTCGGATCACCGCGAAAGTGACAAAAAAGTGACACTGTGTGGTATAATTAAGGTAGGATGAGAAATTGACAACAGGGAAGGCGCCGCCAGGGCGCCCCCTTTGTTTGTACCTAGTGAGAGTGTGGGTACTCGCACGAGTTCCCCAAAACCCCAAATCCCCAAGGATCTTGCACTGTTATAAATGGTGCAGAAGCTCACACACACGTGGGAAATACTTATTGTAATGGTGGAGTCGTAGGATAAATGGTTCTAACAGGCCCCCCTACCCTCCCCCACTTGACCCATCCAACCACCCATATATAAAAAGAGAGGTTCCCCTGTGTAGACTTGGAGCCTCATTTTTGACTTTAGGGAACCCATATCCTAGGCGTAGGAGTCCCAAATGGCGCCGAAATTCTGCGAAAATTGTTTAGATTCAGGCCGGAAAAGGGATGCAGAATTTGTGTGTCCCCACTGTAGAACTTATTTTTGCCATGAATGTAGGGATAGACTTGAGGGCGTCTGTGATGTTTGCCCTCCCCCACTAGTAAGATTCACATAGGAGAAAGCACCATGATGATCGATGCAACCTACACCAATGATTCATTAGTGGTCACCTTCAGGGATTCCCAGACAGGTGAGCAAAAAAGTTGTTCCATCAACCTGGAGCAAGCCAACAAGATGACTGTGGACGAGGCAATCAGCACCCTCGTCGCCTCGCTCCAGAAGCAGCTCGGCGTAGTTGAGCCTGAAGATGCGACCTTGGAGTCCCCCCGAGAGTACCTTGAGAGGGTAGGGGCTATCAGATAGTTCTTTACAACGTATCACATCAGTGATAAAATGAGAAGTAGAGACAATGAAATTTTGTGCCATCGACTGTCAGCCATGCAATCCTATATGCAGCCAGGACAACATCAAGAACTGTCCGGCACTATGCAACCCGAGACGTGAGCTGGCGAGGAACCTTTGCGATGTCTGCCAAAGTTATAGACCTAGACGAGTATCGAAGAAAGAAAGCCGCAGAAAAAAGCGGGAAAAGTCTAAGGGGGCTAGGCTTGCCTGATGATTTCAGTCCGTTTGTCGGCCCCGATGATCAACCCGAAGATTTTGGCTTAACGGGCTTAGGGATCTATCTGGGAGGAGATTCCGATGAAGGGAGTAAGAAAAAATTTCCACAGACCCACAAGGGCCCACAAAGTGAAGACTAAGTACTACAGGCCCAAGGAGAAAGAGAACCTTCGCAAGGAAGAGACAGACGAAGACTAATGGAATAACTACAGTTTTCTTTCTATATTCTAGAATTCAGAATTTGAAGGGAAATCTTAATAATATTGTTTAAGTAGGGAAAAACAATAAAAAACGCTCGAAGAGCGTAGGAGGCTTAAATGAGTGGTTGCCCTGGATTTAATAAGTGGCGTAGACGTTGGACTTCTCTTCTTTTTGCAGTTCTTCTTAGTCTCATGCTTATCGGCGGTATGCTTACTTGTTCTGCCTTCGGCCCTGACCCCTTCCCGGTGGTTACTGAGGAGGCTGTCGAGTCTGTTCCGTTCGTAGTGAAGAATGGCAGTGAGTGCTTGTCCTTCGACTTTGTGGTTTACGAGGTCGATGATGGGGTGGAGATTCCCGTTGCTGGCTACCTTCTGAACCCTGGCGATAGGATTGAGTTCATGGTCCCTCCTGGGGATTACTGTGTGTATGTGTTGGCTAAGAGGGGAGGGGAGGTTGTTGGTGACGTCTTGATGTGTTCGGGGATTCCCCTAGAAGGTATTCCGCCAGACTCTAAGTCTACTCTCTTTCTTGACGATGACGGCAGGTACTGTGCCAAGAATTATGGTGCATAGGGGCGATGGTAGGTGCTAGACTGTCGGATTCCTCCAGATATTTTCTTCTTGACATAATATCACATCGGTGATAGTATGAGAAGTAGGAGGTAGGGAGATGAACGAGCATCCATGCCGGGTTTGTATTTGTCTGAGTCTTTCCGAGAGGAAAAAGAGAAGTCTTCACCCATGGTTCGTGAGTCATTCTACTAACTGCTCTCAATGGTGCGAGGAATTCAAAGAATGGAAAAAATGCAGAAAGCAGCTTTCAACCTTGGCAAGGTCAGAACGGTAGGGGAGGTTGTCAAACCAAACCCCCTAACCACCCTGGTCAGGTTCGATCCTTTTGATTTCTCCGAGGAAGAGAAGCTTGAGCTTATGGTAGTTGGGTACTCATTTAACAAGCTCGTACTCGACATGGAGGAAGCTGGAATTACCCACGAAGGGATCATAAAAAGGCACAACATTAAGCACAGCGTAGTTTTTATCTGAAAGGAGGGCTAATGAGTCGTCAAAATTTCTTTGACTCAGGCTATCACCCTCTTGGGCCACGTGCCTATGAGGTTGCTGAAGAGAAACAAAGGTTTGAGGAATCAAGGATCAGCGAGGATTGTTCTTTCTGCACGGTTCATCCGACATTCATGAATGGTCTTTGTGTTCATTGCTATTACGGAAAAACAGGCCCGACTAAGAACAACTTGGAGGCCACTAATGGAGAAGAATCCAAGTAAGTGGTGTGGCGAGCTTAAGTGCTACACGGGCCCCTATGTTTGCAAGTCGTGCCAGAAGGCCTGTGATAACCCGATACCGCTACCAAGGAAAAAAGGAGCGAGCAGTGGCAAACCTAAAACTAGAACCAGCACAATTCATAAACGAGCAAGAGCTATTAGAGTTCTTGAACGCCACTTCAAATCAGATCGCTTCGTTAAGGCGCCGGGGGATGCCTTATTTGCAAGTTGGGAACAACCTCAGGATGTATTTCGTTCCTGCGTTATTGGATTGGATGACGACTCACGGCAGAAATCAGCTGGACGTAAAAAAGTATCTCGACCTGTAAAAAATGAACCCACAGTTCCCTCTGGAAAACTCTCCAGACCTCCTGTGCATTCTGGGAGACAGTGGAGACAAGGTTTAAAAAAATAAGTATCAGAGCAGGGGGCTGTTGTATTTGAGGAGATATATGAGGGGTAAAAAAGCGAAGCTTCTCAGGAAGATAGCATATACCCAGAGAGTTGGAAAAGCCATAGTCACCCTAGACTTCCGTGACCGTGAATACGACTGGGTAGACCCACCTGGCCGATGGCGCAGCCTGAACAAGACTTGTATAGCTGACGAACAGCGGTTTATGTATCAGGCCCTAAAAGGGCGACGGGGGTTGCCTCCGGTATGATCTGCCCAAGCTGTTCCCAATGGCAATCTGGTCCACGGGAGATGGAGGAGACTAGATTGGGAAATCCATGCTGTAATCGTTGTGGTCATATAGAGTTCCCAGGAGTTGGAGAGTGGAAAAGTGGAGGCCCCATAAAGTCAAAACTGGTGGATAGGTCGAACTGTGATTGTGATCGCTGTGTCCAGAGGCCTGTGCAAATGAGGTTGCTTTGACACCGTGGAAACGATTCAAGGAGCTTACAGGGAAGAGCAGCTGGAATTCCCATTTAGATTGTCCTGGGTGTCCGGCTTGGGCCTCAAACGTGAAGCGATGTTATTGGAGTCCCGCATTCTTGGCAAGATCAAAAGGAAGCTTGAAGGGTGTAAAACTAGCTTCGATTCCCCAAGGGAAACTATCCCAATGCCCCTTGATTGAATATGCGAGGTTGTTTTGATAGACCCAATAAGTATCAAAGTTGGTCTGGCCCTGGTGATGGCGGTGATAATTTTTATCTTAGTTGAAGAGTTTTTCGCTTTCTGGAAGGATTTATAATGCCCATCTATGAGTACGAATGCGATACTTGCGGTTTCGTCGTTGAGGAATTCTTCCCGGTAATTCCGCTAGAGGTTCCATCCCATCTTGATAAGTCTTGTGATAGATGTATGGGTAAATCTTTCAGGAAAACCATTTCAGCCCCCAACTTCCACCTCAAGGGCACATGCTGGGCCAAGGACGGTTACAGCATGCAGTATCAAGATGGAAGCAGGGTGGTTTCTATAACTGAACCTGATGAGTAAGGAGATCTCATGGAATTTCCAACTTGTGGACTTTGCTTTTTCTTCAACGAGGTGAGACAGAGGGACGAAAAAACAGGTGAGGAAACATCTACGGGGATGGGTTTCTGCAATGCCAATCCGCCGAAGGTCTACCTGTTTCCTGGCCCAGCACCAAAGGTGGCAATGGGAGCCGGGAACCAAACGGAGATGAGTCTTCAGCCTAGAAACCTGAGGCCAGCAGTTGGTTCTGAAGATCTTTGCTGTAGGTTCTTCATTCCACGGGAAGGGGAAGAGCTTACTATCGGGAATTCCGATGACAAATGCAACCGCTCAGAAGGAGATGCCTGTAGTGATTGCAAATCATAGGTGGACGAGGATACACAATAGCAAACCCTTAGACAAGGTTGCTGCCGCAAGATTCAAGGCACGTAAGTCTATCATAAAAAACAAGGACTTCCTTGCCGCCTGTTCGGCGGCACTTGTTGATCCGACGCCTAGACAGGCGAGAAAGTGGAACAATGGAAAAGGAAGAGCTTTTTTATTCAGAAGTGTTGCCCGAAAAAGTTCCTGAGTTCTATATTGACTTTGACACTGACAGGTACGCAGCCGGGTGGAATTATAGGTGCTCCAAATGTGGGAGACTAACACGCTCTATTGCTACCTACTTCCCCTGCAAGAATCAGCTTATCACAACAAAAATAGTTTGCATGTGTTGCAATGCCAAGTGGAGGCTTAGTATCGAATACAAGGTGCCAGAAGGGAGCATGCATTGAAACTCGAAGAGCTTATTGTCAGGACTAGAAATGAAATTCCCTGCCCGAATTGTAGGAATGACGATGGTATCTCGACGGGCTTGATATGCATTGGGTCTTTACCGAGTGGGAGGCCAAAGCTTGTCCCGTGCTCACTTTGCCGGGGCGCCACAACCGTGAAGGAGAGGACGATCCAAGAGTTTGCTGAGATGATGCAGATGCAAGGGGTGCAACCACATGAATGGTAGCCTGTGATAAATAACCCCTGTTAACGGATCGGTGGCTGAGAACAGCTGAAGGGCGGTGACCTGGTGAGGCGAGAGCCGTCCTTTTTATGAAAACCAAAGCACTTCTAGTAAGATAGTATATATACATCTTACTAGAAGTGCTTTTTATTTGGAGACAACGATGGGCAAATCTTCAAGCATACAGTCACACACTGACAAGTACTCCTTGATTGGTGCGCTAGACCCAGACACCGATGAGATAAAGCCAGTAAAACTAGGTGACGGCACCGTTCTTGGCTTGGGTGTCCAGCTGTATGTTTGGGACTCAGACAGCCTGGCATGGGTAAAGATGCAGCAGCCCACCATTGAGGCTGGCGATCTATATGTAGCGGTAGATCAGGTTGAGGCAAAGCTTGATACGGTTAACGCAAACCTCGGTACCATGGAAACCACACTCAATGCTATCCAGGCTGCCGTTGAATTAATAGACAATGCCATAGCTGGCAGTGAGATGCAAGTTGATGTTGTAACTTCTGCCCTTCCTTCTGGTGCTGCTACCAGTGCCAATCAGGGTACCATCATCACGGCACTGCAGAAGATAGATGATATCCAGAACGCTCTCAAGTCTGTAGATACAGATGAGCTAGTTTCTAGGTTAACCGACTCAGCAGGGACGGAAATCAACCCGGCCAAAGAGGATGGAAACCTCTCAAGTATTAAGACCGCTGTGGAGATTATTGATAACTTTATTTCTGGGTCAAGGGGCTTGGTGACAGAAGATAATAGCGCTGCGATCAAGACAGCTGTGGAGGCGTGTCAGACAGCACTTGAGCTGCTAGATAATGCAATAGCTGGTAATGAGTTGCAGGTTGATGTAGTCTCTTCAGCTCTTCCGAGTGGTGCGGCCACCTCAGCCAAACAGGACACTCTCATTTCAGCAGTTCAGGACCAGCGCGACAACTACCGATACACAGGCTTCCTAGAGGACGGCACAGACGCTTATGTCGGATACGAGGATGAGGATGGAAACTACTTTATAGAGAAGCATCCATCCTCAGGGCTAACAACCTTCACCGCTGGTAGTGGTGGAATCCCTGCTACGGGTACGTGGACGGGATTAAGCTACACTAGCTTCGCGGATACGTTCTAATGGCAGGTAGGATGATTACAAACTTGGGTGCTATTGTAATAGTGAAGCACCGTGCCGACGTGATCCTGGCTAAGGACGGGAATGGTCTGCAGCTGACTGATGACGGCGGGAATCTAGGTATCACTGTGGCAGATGGCGGAAATGTCTTAATTGGTACAGCAGAAGCTGTAGGTATAGCAGGGCAGCTTCAAGTTTTTGGTACTACTTTTGCTGCTATAACACTTAGAGATACAGACAATGATACAGAGGGTATGTTGTATCAATATTCTGGTGGAATGATAGTAGGGTGTTACTCTCAACATGATCTTTACTTGAGGACTAATAATACTAATAGGGTCTTTATAGACAAGACACAAGCCCTTGTTTGTATTAACGAGACTGCTAATGCCAGTATGACAGTGGGGCTAACAATAAATCAAGGTGCGAACGATGACGAAATCCTAGCATTTAAGTCTAGTGATGTGGCGCATGGGGCTACTAGTATTACTGAGGCAGACTCATATGCTTCTTTCAAGAAAGTGTCCGCTGGTAGTGGTGGCTTACTCTTCCAGGCTTTTGGGGGAGGTGTTAGTGCTGTACAGTTTAACCTGTACGCTACTTCAGATAACACCACTAAGAGTTCGGCTGGTTACGGTCCTGCTCACTTTAAGATAATGAAGATTGCTGGTGGTGTAGGAGGGGCTGTTGGGGCCAATGCCAACTTATTATCTATAGCGAATAACACCTCCACCAAATGGATTCTAGACGAAGACGGAGACACCTGGCAGAGTGGCGGCGCAATTATAACTGGTCATGTTTGCATCGGCGAAGATAAATCTCCTGGCGCTGCCTTAGAGGTAACTGAGAATAGTACCTATAATAGTGAGTCATCAGCAGGATTACGAATCACAGAGGGTACTTCTGATGTTGGTGTATTACTAGGAGCCGATAAAACTAATAATATAGCTTATATCCAGGCGTTAGATCCTGCTACTAGTTATGCAACAAGACCTCTAGCATTGATGCCAAATGGAGGGATGGTTGTCTTGGGTGGTTACGGTACGTTTACCAACGCTAACATGAATACAGGGCTTACTATAAGTCAGGGAGCCAATGACGATGAGATTCTGGCTTTTAAGAGTAGTGATGTAGCACATGGAATAACTTCATTAGGTGAGACAGATACTTTTGCGTACTTTAAGAAAGCAGCAAGTGCTAGTGGTGGATTGAGGATAGATGGTGTAACTGAGGCTACTAGAGCCATTGATTTGGTAGGTAGTTGTACTAGTGAGGACACTACAAAGACTACAGGCAGTGCTGGTTGCATCACCCTCTGGGCGCAAACTAAGACAGGGACTACCGTTACCAATATGGGGGCTAACGCTAATGTATTAGCTGTACGCAATTACGATACCTCTGTCTTACTCCTAGACGAAGACGGCGATCTCTACATAGGTGGTAGTCTCTACAGTCTTGGCGACGTAGACACCTACATAGCTTTCCCTGGTAGTGACCAGATATATTTTTACTCTGGTGGGTCTGCTTTAGTTCTTATCAACACTGAAGGGCTTAAACTTGCAGACAGCATGAGTATCAATATAGACTCCGCCCCGAGTAGCGACCACAAAGCATCTGGTATCACTTGTGAAAAGACCGCTGGAGAGAATGTGGTATTTGGTGAAGTTTGCTACATGAAGTCGGATGGCAAACTGTGGAAGTGTGATGCAGATGCTGCTGCTAGTGTTATTGGTCTATATATGGCCTTAGAGACTGTTAACGCCGACACTACAGGTACATTCTTAAAACAGGGGTGGGTGCGTGATGATAGTTGGGCATGGACTGTGGGATCTAGGCTATACTGCTCTACAACTGCTGGAGATATGACACACACTGCTCCAGCTGGCTCTGGAGATGCTGTTGTCTGTGTAGGATGGGCTGAAGGTGCGGATTATGTCGCGTTCTTCCCAGACTGTACGATTGTGGAGGTAGCATAGTGGCGACTGAGACTCTTAGACCTGATTCAGATGTCACTAAGGAGTGGTACACTTCTGCTGGGACTGATCATTACCTACTGGTAGACAATGGAGTTGGTACTCCTGTTGACACAGATTATATTGGTGCCGGTACCGACGGGAAGGTAGACAGATTTACACTAACCGCACCTAGTTTTAGCGGGATTTGTACTAGTATCCGTGTACAGGTCAGAGGGGCTAGATACACTAGTGGTGACTCTTTAGATATCGGAATATATGACGCTGGTGGACAGATAGGATCGAACAAAACTATAACTAACGCTGTGCTATCAATAGATAATGTTTGGACAACTGCCTGGTCCGGACTCTCTAAATCTAATGCAGATATAGGAGGGCTGGAAGTCCAGTTAACAGGGAATATTGGTCCCAGCGGTGACTATATAGTATATGAGATTGACGTTGAGATCACCTACTCTTCTGGCCCGAGCGATATATCAGAGGTCAATGACGTTGCAGGTGGTAGTGTAGGAGAAATCAACGACGTATCTTGGAGTTCTGTAAGTGAAGTTAATGACGTCTCGTAGGAGGTTTAAAATGGCAAAACAACTATTTCCACCATGCGACAAGGTTCTGATCAAAACAGTGCAGATCAGTCGCAAGGAGAGTGAGGGAACCTGGACTAGCTACGCTGTCATCATGGGAGAGGCACAAGCAGCTGACGGTACGAAGCTCCAGGACATACACACCAAGATTCCTGTCGGTGTGAACGGTCCAGACCCTTGGGATCAGGACACTATAGAGAAGGATATAGAGGAAGTGGCCACGATTGTTAAGAACGCAGTCAAGGCCATCGAGGATGAACACACCATAGAATAGGAGATCTTATGAGGCTGGATGTAGGTTTAAGACTTAGGTTATTGGAACTCCTCCAGGGATACCAAGGGGGAGTGGTTGACCTTAAAGTGGTCAGGGACCTTACTGACAAAGTTGGCTTAAGCGAAGAAGATTTCAAAAAATTTGGAGTAAAGGTAGCCGACAATAGGATAGTGTGGGACAGTACCGTAGAGGCTGAAAACATTGAAGTAGGCGACAAGGGCAGGGAGATAGTATGCGGCCTACTCAAGAAGAGGGATGAGGAGAAGACTCTTTCCGTTGCCGAACTACCTCTTTGGGAAATGTTCATGGAGGAGGGAGCAGATGTCTCTTAGGTTTGCCATCATCAAACACATAAGGACCCTGATTGGCAAGGAATGGGAGGATGTGGTTTTTGAGTATCGGGCCGAGAAGGTGTACGAAGAATTAACGTCCAATCTTTTAGCCGAGCTTCCGAAGAAACGTGTTTTTCTAAAACCAACAGATGTCGAGTATGCCTTTGAACGTGCCTGGGAGAAAACCATAAACGATTTCAAGAAGGTTACAGTAAGAATATTTTAAATAACATATAAGCGCTTAATGTTATCTCAAAGACCCATTCTAGGAAACCGGAGTGGGTTTTTTATTGGAGGAAAATTATGGCTAACTATGCAGTAGTGGACAAAGTAATAACCGGAACCCCGACAGTTGCCATGGCCGAGGCCGAGACTTACATCGAAACCCTCGATGAAACAACTGGGGCGATTATTAGCCTCCAGGTTGTCGGGAACAACGAGTACATAACCATTTGCATTATTCACAAGGGGTAATCATGGCTAAGCCAGGCGGAAAGAGAAACAGCCAAAGAAAAGACGGTGGCAAGACAGAACATAGAACAGTTCACGCTGCTTGGCTTCAGGACATTCTTGGCGAGGCATTGCATCTGATTATGACCACGAGGGACACGAGAAAGCTCAGGAAGGTTCTCAATGACTCCTCGTGGAAGGTCAAGAAAGCAGTTATGGCTGATGCCCTGGAGCAGGGCAACCTAACAAAAGCTAATGCCATTGCCACTTACATCCTCAACCTTACAGAGGTTAGGAAAGCGGCTGTTGAGAAAAATATTAACGTAAACGAGAACGTTAGAGTTCTCATGGATGAGATAATTGATGCCGACTTCGAAATCCTCGAAAAAAGGGCCAGTCAGCTCAGGGAAGCTAAACGACTTAGAGCTGGAGCTGATAGAGCAGGAGATGATGCGTCAGGCACCGGAGAAGTACTTCTGGTGGAAGATGCTTCCGTACAAAAATAAACCTGAAAGATTTGCCGAGGAAATGCTCGGATTCATACCAACCGACCAGCAAAGGAGTTTTTTCAGGTCGATAGCCAACGGAACTCATGTTGCTGTAAAATCTGGTCATGGTACTGGGAAGACTGCAGCTGACGCTGTAACAATTATTTGGTGGATGCTAACCAGGGAGCATGCCAGGGTACCCTGCACGGCCCCGAGTGAGGCGCAGTTGAAGGACGTTCTGTGGGCCGAGCTTTCAAAGTGGCACATGGAGCTGCATCCATTTTTTAGGGGTCTGTTTGTTGTAACCTCCGACAGATTTTATCACAAGGAGTACGACAGAACCTGGTTTGCTGTAGCTAGAACAGCGAGAAAAGAGAAGCCTGAGGCCTTACAGGGTTTTCACTCTGGGAATCTTTTGTTCATGATCGACGAGGCCTCGGGTGTTGCTGAGGAGGTTTTCACGGTTGTTCGTGGAGCCCTAACCGAGGTTGGCAACCGCTGCGTGATGACATCGAACCCAACTAGAACGGTTGGGTTTTTTTATAACGCTTGCACACTTTGGGAGGATGACCCCTGGACAGTCCTCACCTTTAATGGGGAGGAGTCACCAAGGGTTAGCCCAGAGTTCGTCAGGCAGATAGCTATCGAGTTCGGTGAGGATTCTGACGTTTACCGGGTTCGGGTTCTTGGGGAGTTCCCTCTTCAGAGTGATTACACCTTAATACCAAAGCATTGGATAGAGGCCGCCCTCAAGAGGGAGGCTGATTACCCGAAGAAGCTTTCGAGAAACAAGTTCGATGCAGCCGGGGTAGACATTGCCAGGTACGGAGAGAACAAGACGGTTTTTGTTTTGGTTAAAGGTATAAAGGTCGTCGGCATACTCTCCTACAGTAGGCAGAACACCATGAAAACAGCCGGGCAGATAGTGGGCCTGTGCAAGCGCATGAACCCCAACAACATTAAGATCGACGAAATTGGGGTTGGGGGCGGAGTTGTAGACAGGCTTTTAGAGCAAAACCTAGATGTGCATGGTGTTGACGTAAGTAGACCAGCCATAGAAAAAGATAAATTCGCAAACCTAAGAGCCGAGTATTACTGGAATTTAAGAACCAGATTTGAAGAGGGGAGTATATCCCTTAAGCCCATCGCAGTCCAGATGAGCAAGGCCGAGATCGTCAAGCTCATCGAGCAGCTCACTTCCATTCGCTATGAGTATGGTAGTAACGGAAAGGTGGCGATCTGGAGCAAGGAGAGAATGAGGCGTGAGGGGATAAAGTCTCCCGACGTAGCAGATGCAATGATGCTGGCTTTTGCTGAGTATTACCCGGAACTAAAACCAAAGAGGCGAAAGACTTGGGGTGAAAAGTGGAGCGACAAACTCGAACAAACGATGCCTACAAATGTTCATGACACTTATGAGGACTATGCAAATGACTTCTACAGGCGCTCACGTTACCCCATAACCGATGACGATCTTCTGGAGGACATGACATGGTAACAGAATTGATAATTGCTGGAATTTCTTTTGGAGTTGGGGTCCTGCAGACACTGGCCCTTGTTTTAGTCGGATACGGGCTAGGAAGGAAAAGCATGGGCCTAGATCCAGAGGTTGAACTTGTGCTTCCAAGGTTTAGAACAGAGAGGCACTACAAGACCGAGGAAGAGAAAGTGGATGAACTGAGTGAGGATTATTTCAGTAAGGCCCTACTGTCTCCCGAAGAGGGCGGCCATGAGTTTCCAAGTGATGAAGAGTTGGCTTACATCAACAGGCACAGCAACTAATAGGGGGAACAATGATATTTAAAGAGATAGACATATTAGCCGGACTCAACGAAGACAACATTGAGGAAATCACAGACGTTGGTGAGGAAAGGCTGAGGGAAAAAGAGGAAAGCACAGACCAAGTGAACATCATATGTTTTCAGTGTAGGGATAGAGTGGGCTTTATAATTCCCGCAAGAACCGATCTTCCACTCAGGGGATACATGATCAACCCACACCCTGGTTGCGAGAATTGGCCGCTACCTCTAGATGACGCTACCCCGCTGGAATTTGTTTGTCCTCATGCCCAAGAAGAAGGGCTGGATCAACACCTCTTCGTTCCATTAGTGGAGGGCAGGGCAGATCTAACAAATTCATTCATGGATGAAAACCATGAATTTCATATAATCACTAAGGCTGCTGGTGAGTGCCCTTGTGGGTGCGGTGGAGTGGTGAGAGGAACCCGCAAATATGCAAAAGGTCTAGAATGTTACAGAAAACACCAGGCCAAGATGAGGGAAATAGAAGATGGAAACAATTAAGAAGGCCGTCAAGAAAGTGGGGGATGCTTTATCGACAAAAAACAAGGAATCCCTCCAGTCAGACGAGAAACAGTTCGTGAAGTGCATAATCCCTCCAGATGGTCATGACAATGTGGGGCACTATGCCTTCTTCATATTGGGGGAAATTATAAAGGACAAGGACAAGAAGAAGCTCCCTCATAAATGGTTCCGCAACTACGAGCTTTTCAGGGCAAGACATTGGAGGAGTCAGGGATCGATAAAACTCTCAACTGTCAATTTAGTTTGGAACTATGTCACAAGAACTGTAAACCTTCTTACTGATAACAACCCAACTTTTGACATACACGCAGAGAATGATGACGTAGCTCAGACCATACATAAAGTGTCAAGGCACTGGTGGAACGAGACTGAGCAGCAAGATGTCTTGGCAGAAAGTATCACAACTGGCGAAATCAATGGCTGCGTTATTGAGAAAATAATTTTCAACCCCAGCCTCAATAACGGCTTTGGCGATGTCGAGGTAATATCGGTAGATCCGCACAATTTCGGGTTTTGGCCATTAAACGAGAAGCGTCCCAACAAGTGGGAGGCCGCCTTACACTATTACACGGTGCCAGTTAACCAGGCTCGGCGCAAGTGGCCACATATGGCTGAGTATATCACCGACGACAAGCTGTGGCGTGACAAGCTTGGTGAGCATAGGAGGGAGATCTTTGGTGGAACCACCAGGGGTATAGGTAAGGAATTTGGTGACTACGGTGTAGACCATGCCACTTTCACGGGGAACATACAGGCTGTTGCCAAGATGATGGGTGGCAAGGGAGAAGTGCTTATACTTGAGTTCTGGGTAAAAGACTTCACTACGATTGAGCGAGTGGTGGAACCTGCAAGGATGGTCTATGACGAAGAGAGTGATGAACTTATAAGCATACCGGAGAGGAAGGAGAGGGTGCCAAAGTACCCCGGTAATATCCGCTGTATCACATGTTGTAACGGTGGTGATATTGTGTTGAGCGATAGGCCCAACCCATCCATTAACCCAACAATTCCAGCGGAACTTGCTTCGTTGACGCACCTCTGGGATAAGTTCCCGTTCACTCTTACACAGTCAAATAAGGACATAGTTTCCCCTTGGGGGTTCAGCTCTATCGAGCAGCTAGAATCTATCAATTTCGAGATCGACAAGTGTCTTAGCCAGCTCAACCTGGCTAAGGACAAGGCAGTGAGGAGCCCGGTAATAAACCCGAAAGACGCTCAGGTTCCGAATAGTCATTTTACCAACAACCCCGCAAAGGTGATTAATCCAAAGAATCACGTAGTTGCAAGCGCTATTCAACACATGAAGCCCCCCCCGGTACATCGTGACATAGAACACGTTATGTCGATCTATCGGGAGCTGTTCGACAAGATAAGTGGCCAGTTCGACATGACAGATCCCAACCTGGCCAAGGGCCGGATGGCGTACAAGACCGTGGCCACTATTATCGAGTCAATGCATACCATGCTGAGGGGAAAGATTCGAAGCTATGGAAAGATGATTAGAGACAGGGGCCGAATGTATCTGTCTCACGCAATGAATTGGTTCACAGAGGACAGAATGTTCTTTGTGGAGCGTGAGGGAGGGACAACTGAGTCCGGCTCCTTCGTGGGCAAGGATCTTATAATCCCGATGCACTTCTCAGTTGTGAGCGGTTCTACCATGCCGACCTCTCGCCTGCAGCAGCGTGAGGAGGCCCTTGAATTATTCAAGGCTGGCGCCGTAGACGTTAGAGAGCTTCTTGAGCGCCTTGACTGGCCGAACCGTGCCGAAGTCATACACCGTATGGAGCTTGGTCAGCTTGCTCCGATCATGCAGAGGCTTGAGGCCCTCGGGGTAAATCCCGAAGTTATTGCAACTGTCCAGAAGATAGCCAACATGGATGAGTCTGAGTACAACGCAGTGGTTAACCAGATGAAAGAGGCACAGGCCGATAGTGCTGATCAGGGTAACCTAGCACCACCACAATAGGAGTAATTATGCCGCTGTACGATTACTGTTGTCATGAGTGTGAGATTATCACAGAGAAATTCCATAAGATGGACGTTGTACTTGATGTCGAATGTCCCGACTGTGGCGCCATGATGCAGAAGACAATCACTCTTGGCCATGGTGGAATCAAGGTGTCAGATCCCTCCTGGATTAAGGACATCAACGGCTTTATCAATGATCTGGAATTTGTCAGAGATGGCAAACAGGAAGAGATAACCACCAGGGATCAAGCAAGAAAGAGAATTGCTGAGTTGTACGCAGATCCCTTTCCTGTGCCCAAGGATGAACAAGAAGTGTCTGCAAATAAACGTGTAGCCACGCTAAGGCAGAGGTACACAGAGAGATTTTAGGAGGTTATTATGTCTGATATGAAATCAAAAATGGTCAAAAAGCTTGTAGATCTAAGGAGGGCCAAGAAGAAGAACATGCCAGAGCCTATGGCCGTGGACTCCGAGAGGGAGAGGTATCCCTATGGGACGAGACTTTCCTTTAACGACGAAGAAGTAAAAAAGCTCGGCATCAAAAACCTCAAGGCCGGGGAGGAAGTTGAGGTAATGGGTATTGGCTCTGTTGATAGTGTTAACATAAGGGAGGAAGTCAAGGGAGGAAACAGGCACGACATCTCAGTCCAGATAAAGAAGATGGTTGTGAGGCCAAGGAGGGGGAAAGGTGCCTAAGTACAAAGGGGAAAGCAGAGACAAGTGGATGGATAAGTGCATTCCCAAGGTCGAGGCTGAGGGAAAGACTAAGTCTCAGGCCATAGGTAAATGCCTTGGCATGTTTAGAACCTATAGTAAGAAGAAATAGGGGGAAGTTATGGCTAATACTATCTCTAGGGGTGGAACCCAGGTAGAAGATGAAAAAAGCTTTGTTAGACGGATGATCGAGAAGATCACCGGGTGGCGAGAGAAAAACAAAAAGAAGAAGCAAACCTATTATGGTTTAGGGCGACAGAGCATGAAAAACGTGAAAAAGAATGTGAAGAAACGTAGGGAAGCTCTGGAGCAAGTTGGTAACCCTTAACAGTGAGGTGACTTATGTCGGATAAGGACAAAGATGTAAACAATGGCGAAGGTGTTGATAACTTGATCCACGATCAAGACGCCGATGTCGGTTCATCTACCGACGACCTAGAAACCCATAACCCCGACGTTGATGATTACGACGAGATAATCAAATTGATGGATGACGATGACGATGACTCGTCCGGAGGGACGGAAAACGCTGACGATTCGAATTCTGACGACACAGATGTAGACGAAGGGAAAGATAAGGACGGGGATGACGACGACGAACCCAAAGCGGTTCCGTATGAGCGCTTCAAGGAAGTCAATGACAAGATGCGTAAATACGAAGAGGAACTGTCCGGTGAGAGAACTGCTCGATCCAAGCTCGAAGGAAGAATGGAGCTTATGGAGAAGATGCTCGAAGGCAAGAGCGATGATCCGGATACCAAAGAGGTCACGCCCCTTCCATTGGATGACATTCTGAGCAATGAAAACCCTCAGGCTATCCTCGATGCCTTTCAGGAAAATCCTGCTGACTTTCTCAAGAACTATGAGCAGAGGATAACTCAGCTCAACAAGCAGAGGGCAGAAGAGGAGAATGCTGAGAAGGAGTACTACAGTACGATCCACAATGCTCTGGATGAATTCGGCAAGGAAAATGAAGACTTCCACCAGAATATCGACAAGCTTGTCGGTATTGTGCAGGAGAAGCCCCACCACAACGTGGTAAGTGCTTACTACGAGACAGTGACCATTCCAGCCCTCAAGGCTGAGTTGGAGTCCAGTGGTAAGGACATTGAGTCCAAGCTGGAAGAGGCCAAGAAGGAAGGCTTCAAGGAAGGCCGAAAGAAGACCATTGAGGAGATTCGTGCCAAGGGTGGAGCTTCAGTTCTCGACGGTTCCTCATCTTCTGAAGGTGGGGATCGGGGCAACCCGGAAGTTGCAGACTTGAAGAACATCAAGGATAGGGACGAACTCGTTTCACATCTAACCCAAAAACTAATTAAAAAGCGTTCAGCATCATAACCTAAGTATCACACTTGTGATGCTGCGTGAAGGAGTATGAACTATGGCTTTAACGAGAGGCGAACTTGAATCTATCACAAGATCGTACTTTCTGACTGACGGCGGGAAGGCCTTCGATCAGTTTTTTGGATCTAACTACCTCCTGCGTAAAGGTGTCAAGAAGCCCATGAGGAAGCCCAGCGGTGGTCGTGAGATCAAGATACCCATCGGGTATGACCGCATGCTTGGTGGTTCCTTTTACGGGGCCGACCAGTTTGACACCAGTCATCAGACGATCTTTAACTCGGTAATCTTCAACTGGCGCAACCACTACATCAACGTGACCATCACGTGGGATGAAGAGTTGGAAAACAACGGCCCTGAGGAAGAGGTCGACATGGTCGTTGGCAAGTTGGAGAACGGACAGAAGTCTATGGAAGAGGACTTGGCTGACGGACTGTACTCTGACGGTACTGGCAATCAGAGCAAGGACCTAGACGGACTCCTGGCCCTGCTTAACACCACAACCTCAACCGCTTACGGCGGGATCGCTGAAGATGACATGTCTAAGTGGAAGGCTAACGCCAGCTCCACTTCCACCCCCATTACCTCTGCGGTACTCCGAACTGGCCGCACCACGGTCAAGGTCGGTGACGGGATCAAGGACAAACCAGATATGATCGTCCTCAATGATACCCAGTGCGATGCGTGGTTGAATCAGCTTCAGGCTACCCAGCGTATGGAGAGCCCCCAGGCCGCTAAGGCTGGATTCTCCGGCGTTTATATGCTGGATCAGGCTGAAGTGTGGCCAGATGGCAAGTGCCCTAGCGGTGCTGGTTTCTGGCTGAATTCCCGCTTCTGGGGATTCGTGATCCACAAGGACGCTAATTTCGTAAGGACTCCGTGGAAGGTGCCGACCAATCAGGCCACCAAGTCCATGCAGTACTTATGGAAAGGCAATATGGTCTGCACCCGTAGGAACGCCCATTACTACATGAGTGCGCTGACCGGATAAACCACAACCGAGATAGGGTTAATTTTATTAGCCCTATCTCAATTTAAAGTCAATGCGGAGTCTTCCGGCTGAGAATCGGAAGGGCGCAAAGGAGTAATTATTATGGCAACTAGAGGTTTTGAAGTAACAACTGGCTTAGTGATTCAGCAAGGAATATGGGAAGATAGTTCCACCGCTAAGCACAAACTCGGTACCCGCATGCAGTTGGCCGATGGGCGTGTGTTTTATTATGCCCTTAATGGTGCAGTTGCTGGCGTAGCTGGTACTTTGGCTGAGTGTCTACCCGCAGTGGCTGGGCACTACAATGTTAACTGTAGTGCAGCCGCCATAGGTGATCAGTCTATCAATGTGACCATTACCTCCACCGCAGCCACGGCCAATCAGTACGCTGAGGGTTATCTGCACGTTCAGGATGGTACTGGAGAGGGTCATTACTACAAGATTAAGAGTAACACAGCTGCTTCAGCTAGTGGCACCGTTACCGTTACTCTGTATGATCCTATCCGAGTAGCCACTGTTGCCTCGGGCACCTCCGAGGTGAGCATGACCTACAATCCATATTACAAGCTGGTCAAGTCTGCAACAGTGACAAATATGGTCGTAGGTATCTACAACTATGTGGTTACCGCAAGCTATTACTTCTGGACTCAGACTTGGGGTCCTGCGGTAGTTCTCGGCTCTGCGGCCATCTCAGCTGTGGGCGAGCCGTTGGCTGTCCATACAACCGATGGATCAGTGGGGTACAACTATCAAGCCATTACGTCTCAGGCCGAAGTGGATATAAGGTTCGCTTACGAGCGAGTCGGTGTAGCCCTTGGTCAGATTACCGTTAGTGAAGAGTACACCCCTATCTTCCTGAAGATCAACTGCTAACCCAGAAACATCAAATCGATACAACGGGGGAGGGAATACCTCCCCTCTTGTATAATCAGAAAATTGTATGAATACGTACAAAGGAGTTGTATGAATACGTACAAAATTGCGGTTGGCCTTATCACGGTGGATTATAAGGTTCACTGGTGTCAGGTGGCGTCATTCCTCAAGATGTTGCCGAAGAATTATTCCAACTATGAATTCGAGCCGATATTCGAGCAAGGGATCTATCTCGACGAACTGAGAAATCGAGTGGCAATGAAATTCCTAAACACGGATGCCGATTACTTGCTTTTTTTGGATTATGATAACGGCTTACACGAAGACGCCTTGGAATATTTCATGGAGGACCTTAGCAATCCAGATATACATATAGTTTCCGGTGCTTACAAATTTAAAAACGAGAGAGCTGATTATGTTGCTGGCTTCAGTCAGCCGGAGCACCCAAGGGGTACTTACCTTTGGGTTGGTGATAACTTTTTCTCGAAACCATTAATCAACCTAACAAAGGTTGGTGGCGGAAGTGCCGGAATTGTTGGAGCCGGGTGCTTAATGATTAGGCGTTCGGTGTTTACCACAGTCAAGTATCCTTGGTTCATGACTTCTTGGGGTATTGCTAACAAGGGAGTGATGTTCTGGGGAGAAGATACAGGATTCTGCAGGAATGCAGAAGAGGCTGGCATAGATATATACCTGGATCAACGAATCAGATCTCCACACATGGCTGGGGACAGATGCTATCCAGAGGAGTGGAGGCAGTTTCCCAAGGTCGGCGGATTTGGTCAGGGGGACCCCCTATCTCAGGAGGTCAACTATGAGTAGGTATATAGTGTTTGGAGACAGTTCCTTTACGTATGATGGTAGCACCCCTGAACTAGAACCACTTGGCGGTTCCCACAGTGCCTTGGTGTATTTAGCTAGATCGTTGGCGCGGTTGGGTAACAAGGTCAGAGTGTATAATCGGTGTGAAAGGCCGGATACCTACGACGGAGTGGAGTACCTTCACTGGCATGATCTGATAGCTCATGGACACAATGAAAATCCTGATTTTTTCATTTCATTGAGAGATCCGAATATAGGTCAGTATTTCTGGAAAGGCGGTGGTGTGAAGATACTTCTCTGTCAGGACTATATTGACCAGCCCATAGTTCACAGTATCAACGGTGACACCAACCATATTGTATTTGTGAGTGGGTGGCAGATGGATGAATTCTGCCATTACCTACACTGGCCAAGGTCACGTGGATGGGTTGCCCCAAATGGGATCGTGTCTGATTACTTCAATGTCGACGACCACTTCTTCAGAGATGGAAAGAAAATTGCTTATACCCCTACTCCATTTAGGGGACTGGAACATCTGCTGAAACTGTTTCCCAGGATAAGGGAAATGGTTCCCGAGGCAGAACTTCACCTGTATGGCGGCATGGCTACATACCAAGAGGATGGCCACAGGTTCGACAAACTCTATCGCACAACCATAGAAGGTGTGCATTATCACGGAGCCATAGGCCAGCGTAAACTTGCCGAGGAATTGGAGAAATGCCGGGTTTGGGCATACCCTAATGTTTGGCTAGAGACGTGCTGCACTGCAGCATATGAGGCCATGGCTGCTGGGTGTGTAGCTGTTGCATCAGACAGGGGAGGGCTGAGCGAAACTATTTCTTGGAGAGGTGAATTAATCCCAGGAATACCAGGAAATAAGGAACACGACGACCTTTTTGTTGAGAAGTGTGCTTACTATCTACAGGACGATGTTCAGTGGGGCCTAAAAGCAAGGCAATCATGGGCGTGGACGCTAAATAATCGTCCATGGTTTCCAACCATGGCTCAACACTGGGAAAACCTATTTGACCTAATGGAAGGATAACATGGCTCACGACTATACCGAGAGACTTTATGATACTGACCTGGTTGGCAAGCTGCAACCCTACGTTAACTCCAGACAAATTGGTTATGAATTTGTTGGAGATGACTGGCTAAGAATGCATGAAACCAAGGAAACCAACACGCCTTGGTTGGTTCATAAGCGTTGCAAGGGTCAGTTATGCCACATATTTCATACCACATACCTAGGTGTGTTCGGTGTCATTCCACAATATTGCTTCAAACACTGCTGGAAGATAGCAGCATGCAATAAGGGGATGACTAAGGATACCATTAGGCAATTAACCATGAAAGAGATAATGGAGATTGAAGAGGCCCAGCAATATCTCGATATGCCGTCGAAGTGTGGAATGGACAGAAGGGACTATACCCCTAACACATGGGGATCATTCTGGTACTTCAACTCACTCGACGAGGCCCGGCGCAACTTCAACAAGATAAGGGGCACCTTAGACCTCATCGATCCTGATATAGATCTAATAATCAAGCGTAGTTGCACCGAGTTCGAATTGTATCTCGGTCCCTCGGATACCTGGGATGATCTCGAACTGGACTGGATGGAGAGGGAGTCAGTGCTTGACGGTTGGATCTTAAGGGAAGACCGCGAACCCACGTATCAGCACGAGCTGATTAAGCGCAATGTTCGCAACAGGATGTTGCAGTGGGCGCACAAGCATGGTGATTTCACCTATAAACAATTTAACAGGGGGGATGATTTGATTTTCTCATTCCCCGCAGAAAAACGTGTTCCGATAATCCCATCGGTAACATATAAACCGCAATAGGAGGAAACAAATGTCTAACTATAGCCCAACCGTAAAGGGGAGACACAGCCTCGGTGATCGAGTGTTGGTTGTTGCTGAACTTACTGGTGATGGTTCTGCCACTGGCGTTACTGCCGCCTCTCTTGGCCTGAGTTACATCGATTACTTCTGGTCAATGGACGTCGACGATGATGCCCAGCTCGGCACAAGTGACTACACTGGTTCGTCTATCACAATAGACGCCATCACGAATACCAAGAAACAACTGATCTTCGTTGTAGGTTACTAAAGGCTTTGGGGTGAGTTGCCCCAAGAAGCCTCACCCCAGGCTCTTTAAGGAGAAAAGCAAATGGCTTTGACACTAACTGAACTTATGGTGGTACCGGGCACCGGGGACAAAAGGATGTCTATATGGAAGGTTACCGGCGATGGTTCCTCCTATCAGGTAAATGTGGCCGACCTGAAGATGAGCAAGGTTCAAGCTGCCTGGACAGAGAACCTGAATGCCTCCTACAAGATCCCTATATACATAGGGAATTATGATTATGTTGACGGAATGGTTAGCATAATTGAACTAGGAGACGGGGGAAATGTTCTGGAGAATGGTAAAGAGCATCTTCTTGTAGTCATTGGCTATTAACCATAAGCACTTATCAGGGGATTAAGAATGGGAGCAACCCTTTCGACCTTAAGAAAATATATACGAGCTGAGGTCAACGATCCCAAGCCCTCAAGGAAGATGTCTAGTAGCACCCTTACCCACGATGGTGGAGATAGTGCTGCTTTCTTTCAAGACCAGAGCTTTAATTTCGACAGTCAGGGCATAGAGATAGGCGACGTTATTTACAACACCAGTGATGGTGGGTCTTTAGCGGTTATCCGTCAGATTACAGACGGAGGCGCCACGAATGACAAGTTAGTTGTTGGCTCCATTGAAGGTGGTACCGACAACGATTATGACGATGGCGATGTTGTCTATATATATGACCGTCATGCCCAACGAGGCCTCGATGGTACTCGATGGACAAATACTGAAGTGGAAGACGCTTTGGCCCAGGCTCAAAAAATCGTTGCCCTACGCTTCGGTGGGGTGGAGAAATTTGATGTTAAGCAGGACATCCATGTCGTTACCAAGTATGACCTAGTTGGAACCTCCAGTACGTTTACAGTCGGAGAGACGGTCACTGGCGGAACCAATAGCCATGCAGCTACGGTTCTATATGTCGGGACTGATTTTATCGTGGTTAATGAGTTTATAACCAGGGTGCCGATAGATAACGTTACTGGGACATTCAAGGTTGGTGAGGTTGTTACCGGGTCTACCAATAGCTATACGGGTGTGATCGAGGAGGTTAACGCCGCATATCTTGATTTGTACGCCGTGAGTGGTACTTTCGCTGATAACGAGACTTTGACCGGGGGCACAACTAGTGCAACTTGTCTAGTTAACTCGGCAGCTGGTTATTCGAGTGGTGTATTCGCTTCAGGGGAAACCATAACTGGCGGCAGCTCGTCTGCTACTGGAATCATTAAGGAGACTGAATCAGCGAATAACTTCTACCTCGGCCAGGCAATGCCTACCGACGTTAAACACCTTTTACAGGCTAGATGGTGGACTGGAAGCAACTGGGAATACCTCAGGCGTGACCATATAGAGGAATATAACGCCCGTGACAAGAGTACTGGTGATCCTAGCGAGTACGCTGTGTTTGATGACAGGATCTGGTTGTGGCCGAATAACTCGACAAAGCAATACAACGAGATACACCTGTTCTATATGGCATGGGATTCTTCTTTGAGTGCAGATACCGACACTACCGACTTTGATAACAAGGTTGAGCGCTTACTTGTTCTTGAGGCATCTAAGATTCTAGCTGGTCAAGCGAATGAGGAGAGAACCTTTGCAAGGATCGTTAACGACATAACTCTTATCAATACTGACATCCAGGGAACTGACGACAATCAGGCTTACTCTGTACGCCAGGAGATAGAGTGGAATTCAGGGGGGTCACCCTTCCTAGAATAGGAGAAGATCATGAAGATGAAGACAGCCGGACAGTTCAGGCATGGCTTCGGTAAGATGATCAAGGGTGTGCATTCCTTCCTACTTAAAGATGACGAGTTAAGTGATACCCAGAATATGCAACCTGGGTTCTTTTGGCAACAGAGGAAGGGGCTAACCACCCTCACATCAGATGCAGTCGCCAGTGGTCTGCGCTTTAAAAGTATTACACAATTCACCACACTAGACGATAGTACGGATGTACTGTTGTCTCACGCCTATGACTCTTCGAATGGTGAGAGAATTCTTTACGGGAGTGCTTTACCTACGAGTTCAATCACCTGGTCATCCCTCTACACCCTTACTGCCTCCTGCGAAATGACGCAGTTCGCACAGGTCGGAAAGGCCCTTTTAGCAGCTAACAACAAAGAATTCCTTATCTGGCGTGGAAATACCTACATGCCCCACGGGGCCTGGTATTATGACGCCACAAATACTTCTTACATAAACTACTTCGAGGAGCTGACTGACGGTAAGTCATCGACTTCTATGTCCGTCAATTCAATGCCGCCGGAGGATTATCTTTACACCATCGCTCCAATGTCCCTTGAGAGCGTTATAGCAACCTCCGGAAATGCCAACTCAACTTCGTCTTGGCTCATAGGTGAGTACTGGAATGGAGTTTGGACTATTCTCAAGCAAGCAAGCTGGTGGTCAAACGACACCTACATGGATGAGGATTGTGACGACCTTACCGGGTGGACCGATAATGATGCTGGAAGCGGAGCATCAACTCAGGTTGAATTTTACGGCAGGGAGTGTTTCAAGTTTGATAGCGGCGACACTCCGGGTGGCGGTGTGAAGGCCATGCGTACTAAAGACGCTGGAACCTTTTCCGATTCGGTGACTGTATCCATCCTGGCATACCATGACAATATTGGGGCACAAGCGGACACTGACTACTTTGCCTTAAATGTGGAAGAGTCTGGTGTCAGGCTCAATGCTGTATTCTGTAGTGATGGATTATTCATCTACGACGGTGCCTCACTGAACGAGGTTGGTACTGATGTTGTTGATGAAGACGAGTGGGTATTATGGACGTTCGTGTGTGACTTCTCCACCCCAGCAACAGCGACATGTGATGTTTATAAAAACGGTACCCTGCTAGAGGCGGACGTTGACTGCTCGGACACCGGGGCCTATACGGATGGAGAGGTTAACCTAATACAATTTGGTGTGACCACAGCCGACCAGATAACCTACATAGCCCAGGTGGTTGTGGGTGGCGCCCTGGATACGACAGGACACGGTTTCTCTGACGGAACCGCCTCCGGTGGTGCCACATTAGCGCAGAGCGGAAGTGTCACCTGGACAGATCCAGGAGATGCGGAGAAGAAGCTTGTCGAGGGGATACCCGGATATGCCTACAGGTTTTCTCCAAGTGTGACCCTGGATGCCTCAGTGTCCCTAACACACCTAGACGTGAAATCCCCCATGGGGGAAGTAAAGGATCAATGGGATGGAATGCCCCTTCCCTGCCTCGGGTGCAAGATTTACGATGGTACATCATATGATGATTTCACGGCATATGTGAACAACGATGTATTTTCTCAGCATGCAGCCCTAGACGGGGCTACTACTTCTTATAAGTTTTATGCTGGTTTTGCCGAGGAAGTTCAGGGTTTGATATTGAGTGTTTACCCTGACGAAGCCAACGCTAACAATGTTTCTATTTCCAATGTTAAATACCACAGCACAACTGGTGCGGCCACAGCTCTTTCTGATGTTGTAGATGGTACCGAAACTGGGAGTGCCAGTTTATCCCAGAATGGTACCGTTATGTGGACTGCCCCAGCGAGGTACTCCGAGAAACCGAAGAAGCTTGCCGGTGATCTTATCCCATTATATTGGTACGAGATCACGTTTGACGCCACTCTTTCAAATCCCACTTCAGTTTATAGGGTTCAGGGCATACCAGTGGGACAAGATCCTGATCCATGTTACGGGTGCTTTGAGTACAAAACCAGAGCTTGGCAGTTGGCTCCATGGAACGACGAAAATGCTGTTCGCTATTCAGCCTTTAACCTTCCTAATGTGTGGAATGGGAATGATTCTGGATATGTTCACTTTGGAAACAGACCGCTCAGGAGGGCATTACCATTCTACAACGAAGAGGTGATATGGGCTGATCGAGAGATGTGGATGCTTCAGGGAAACGCCCCGGCCAACTTTGGGAAACTAAAGCTATCTTCCTTCATAGGTATATCGGCACCCATGTCTGCCATCCCGATAGAGATAGGCGTCCAGGTTGGTGAGCACAAAAGGATCGTTTTGGCTTGGATGTTCTGGGATGGAATCTACATGTTTGATGGTGTTAAATGGTTTAAGATCTCGTCTCCAGATATTGATAACTTCTTCGATCCAGATCATGACGATTTCATAAATAAAGACTACATGGATCAATGCTACGGTGTGTGGGACTACACAACCCAGTGCGCTGTCTGGCTTGTTTACACTGGAAGTAGCACGACACCGAATAAAGCAATAGCTCTTCATCCTGCTACGATGCAATACGGCATATACGATTACGGCGTAGACATATCGAGTCTCTACATGGCTTACAACGATGGACTTTATCTAGTAGGTGGTGGGCATGCCTGTGGCAAGTTCTATCGTCTTAACTATGGTATCACAGATCTTAACGCTAGTGGCACAGCTGTTGCCGTGGATGCTTACGTTATTACAAGAGACATGTTTACATCTTACAGTGAAGGTCTGAAGCAGAGATTGTTATCACTAGTGGGTGACTCGACAGCTGGTGGACTCATAGAAGTTGATGAGTATCCAGACAGCAGTGACACCGAACAGGCAGCCGGGAAGGGCTTCATGCAAAAGCTTGGTAAGAAAATTTCTGCATGGCAATGGAGACTGAAACTGTGGACTGGTCAGAAGGCTACACGATTCAGATTTAGAAATCGCAGTAAGAACGCTAGGATGACACTCTTCGGCTATGACGTTGATATAGACGAAGGAAGGTCTGAAGAATAATGGGTGGCGAGAGGGCTACACTAAAGCTCTACCTAGACACAGAGAGAGAGTACCTGGAGATAGTAAAGACAGAGTCGTTTTTTGACAAGGAGGCGGAATACGGATACCTCCTGCCGTACTCAGAGTTTCAGAAGCCCTACTTCGAAACAGGTCAGGATGAAGGGTATCCATGGTGGGAGTGGAACTGGATAGATCCCATATGGTTTCCACCGTGGCCACCAGTATCACCAGAACCCCACCCATGTGTCGCAGATGAAAGATGCACTTGGGCACTTGTTTTTGGCCCTGGAACGTTAGATGTAAATGACTACGGAACCTACACCCAGGCCCATGTTTGGATAGGATGTACAATCGCACCCTGGTGGGCAGCCTATGGTGGCTGGACGCTCGACAAGGGAAATACAGAGGCGGAGATTGTTTTCTCTGGCCCCATTATGGCAACTGTTGACGCCGGATCTGTGGCTGGAACCTTCACTATAACATACAATGGCCCCGGATGCTCAAACAGTATGAGCGTTGAGGTCTTGGACGAAGAAGAATGCTGTGCGGAGTTCACCCTAACTGGCGATGACACAGTTAACCAGGGTGATACATGGACTGGAACAATAAGTCCGGCCTGTCCGACTGCGGAGTGTAGTGTATCGTCCAACTCTGGCTGTAGTTTAACATGTACGGTGAATGCTGCAGGTTCCCAGGTAACGGTGGGCACCACTGGCGCTTGTGGTTCTTTTACTGTAACGGTTACAGACCAAGCCAGGGACGGTGAGTGTTCGGAAACCTCGGATACCCAGTCGGTTAGAATTATCGGCGGTGGCGGCTCTTTTTCATCTGTAGAAGTTCAGTCGTCAGAGAATTGTAGTGAGAACTGTACGGTTGGTTGCGGTAGTGCCTTTAGCGATAATTGCTGGGATGAAGACAACGCTTATTATTATGGATGGCAGTCATCGAGCCCATGCGACAGCAGTTATAGTGCCGAGTGTGCTGGTTGCCAGGTAGATGAGTGTCCATCAATGGAAACCAATAAACCGCCATGCAGGACGGCCACTGCCACCTGTGACAGCATAGGTAGAACTTCTGGCTTTTGTAGTGGATCGGGGGACGACACAAAGTGCCCCTGTACAAAATGGTCATGGCAAAAATGTGAATGGGTATGCTCATGCTAGTTAACGGCAAGAATTTAAAAGAGTATGTGTCGGGTCACGGCTTTGATAGTGCCAAGATTGTAAGGCAGTATCTTAGGTGGTTTGACTGCTGTCCAGCCCTGCGGGAGGCTCTTGACGAGCTTTATGAGGAACACCTGGAAGCCCAAAGGATACTTGCGGAAAGACGCAGATTTAGTCCCGAGGGGGAAGCGGAGAGAGTAAAAAGGCTCCACGAAGAAGCCAAGGGCGTTAAGGCAAAGCACAAGACGGGAGTGTCTGAAAAGAAAAAAAGTAAGGTCACATACGCTGAGCCTAGAGTGCCAGAGACTGTAATCGATTTTTGCCCTCGCTGTGGATCGGTGGTTAGGGGGGAACCAGTTCCCGGCTGCGAAAAGGAAGCGAGTGGTAGGGCATTCTATGCTGAGTGTTCTGCTTGCACATATTACTACGAAATTTTTGAGAAGGGGAAAAGACACAGAAAGGTGGAAGGGGGATAGAAATGGCAGCTAACAAAAACGTTTACTTACAGAACCTCATGGAGGCGATTATGCCCAACATGAGGAAGCAGCAGGAGGCGACGTACAACTATCTTGTCCAGCTGGGTCAGAGGCAGGGGATACCCCAGGCCATGAGAAGTGCCATGAAGGCTGTAGCTCCTTATGCGGCTGAGTCAGGCGAGGCAGCCGCTAAGGCTGGCGCCGAGGCGGAACGCCTCTCCCAGAGGGAGTCAGAGTACGCACGTCAACTAGAACAAAGAGAGAAGGAATTGGCCGCCCAACGGGAGATGTGGGAGAAGCAGTTTGGGGCAAGCCAGGAGCAACAGGAATTCTCTAACATGATGGCTCTCTCGGGAATGACCGGGCTTACCCCTGAGATGCTTAGCAGGATGGGATATAACCCAGGTGATCTTGGTTTGCCCATGTCCGGAGCATCAAACAGGATGGCCGGGATAATGTCTAAGTTCGGTGGGAAGAACCCAGTCGTCAACAAACTTTACGGCTCAGGTTCGGGCGGTGGCTACAACTACGGAGGAAACATGTACAACACCTATGGGTATAGAGCCCCCACAGGTTCGGGCGGTGGCGGAGCTTCTTATAGGTACAGTACTCCAGCAAATCCGTTCAGAAGAGTTACCGGCCCAGGCCAGGGGCCAGGACTCATGGCAATATCATAATAGGGGGGATAAAATGGCTTACACAAAAAGATTATCAGATTACTCAATACGTGGTGGATCTGGTGGCTACACCCCCACTCGCTCCCAATTTTTCCATGATGCTCAGGGAAACCTAATGGGCCACCTAGGCCAGTTTGGCTACTCAGGCCTCGTTTCCGGGCCCGATGATGGTATACCGATAGGTCGTCATCAGACTAAGGCTGACAAACTATTGTCAAACATCTACGGAAGAATGGAGAAAGGTAGGAAGGAGAGGGAGGTCACCCAAGGTGCCGAACATGTTGCAAAGGTTCAAATTCTTGGTCAGCAGTATGCAGATCTAGCAAAGGCTTTAGGCCCGGCTGCGTTGGAAGATGAAACACTTAAGTCACTCGGGAAGAAGCTGAACGAGGCTATAACCCAGTGGTATAAGTCTGGCGGAATGGGATATGAGGCAGAAGCACTTACGCCAGGAGGAGCAGGACTAAAGGTTTCTCCCCTAGGGAAAGGTCAGGAACCAGTGGCTCCCGAATTCCAGCCCAAGGCTAAGGCACCACCTAAGCCCAAGGCTGCAGCTCCTGCGAAGCCCAGGCCGACCAGAATTGACGGAACCTTCAACGGACGCAAGGGTTTTGTTTTCAAGGGCAAGAATGGAAAACTATTCTTCTACGATACGGCAACCCGGCAACAGATCCCGGTAACACCGGAAACCCTCGATAGCAACTTTGTTTCCGAGTCTGATTTACAGGCACAGCGGGAAGCAAGGGCCAGATCTATACAGGAAAACATAATTCCATAAAGGGCTAAAACATGGCCACTAAAAGTATATGGGACACACTTGAACCCATAGATGTGGAAGAGGAAGACTACAAGAAAAGTCTGTGGGACGAGCTTGAACCAATAGACCTACCAGAAGAGATAGGCAGGAAACTGATACATACGCCACCACTGCCTTCACCACCAGCAACTCCCGAATCAGCCCCCCAAGCACCACCAAGGCCTCGCATGCCCCTATTTAGGCCAGAGGCAGAACCCGTAGCTCAAAAACTCGGTCTATCCCCCACCGAAAATGAATTCGGGTTAGCAGAGGCAGACACAGACGAAACGTTTGTCAAGAGATACACTGATCTACTCTGGCAGGGTGCTAAGTCCGTACCCGCTGCGATGTTGGGAGGCCTAGAGCAGATAGCTCACATAGTTGGGAAGGGTGAGGTATTAGAGACTCCTGGTGTAGGCGGATCACTTGCGGAAATCGGCCCGGAGTTGGAGGAAGCCCTCCATGAAGGAGCTGAATGGGAAGGCTTTAAGCCTCCTGAGGGTTGGCAACCTCCCCAGAATATATTTGAAGGAGCAGTATTCAACCTACCTCAGATGGCAGGTCAGGTGGGTAGCTGGATAGTAGCTGGCCCGGCTGCGGCTGGAATGTATATGTTTAGCCAGATAGCTGGTCAGCAATACCATGACCTGGTTAACCAGGGAGTGGATAAAGACCTGGCTACTGCCATGAGTTTGGCCAATGCTGGGGTGCAGATGCCTCTTGAGCATATCGGTCTTGGTAAGCTCCTTAAGCCCTGGATGCCTACTCAGGGGATAGCGAAGGTTCTATCCCAGTGGGGTAAGAGAGCTGGGACTGAGGGACTAACAGAGTGGCTGCAGAAATTTCCTGAGGAGATAACATACCACATTGCGACACACCCAGGCGATGAGTCCAGCAAGATGCTGATGGACATAATTAAACAGGTTCCTGAGTGGGCCTGGGAAGGTGCAAGGTGGGATGCCCCAATAGGTGCTTTGCTTGGCGGCTTCTTTAGCGCCCCTGGCGCTATGTACGCCGTAAAGAATGAAGTAAATCAGAAGAGGAAGGATCAGGTTATTACGGGACTGATAGACCAGATTGAGGAGGAAATTAAGAACAATCCCCAGCTTGCTCTTTCCCATCCTGAGGCATTCATGAAGCTAGAAAAAGACCTTGCACTACCACCTGGTCAAGGTTTTGTATTAGCTGCACAGTACAGTAACTGGTCACCGGAATTGGCTCAGAAACTAATTGACGAAAAAGAAAAACTCCCCCCACCCCCAGATAGAAAGCTTCTTCCTCCAGGAGAGGAGAGGAAGCAGTTACCCAGAGGCGAAAAAGAACCCGTTGATTTTAGTGTCTACTCACCCGAGGTGGCAGAATTTTTAAGATGGGTACACAAGCCCGGCAACTTCCCCATTGAAGAGCAGAGGACAGATCCCTCCAAACGCCAGCTGCTACCGGAACCAGAGTTGGGGCCCGAATTTGTAATGGAAGAAGCTGAAGGCCCCGAGGCTGCGGCAAGGGCTGTAGAGGCTGCCCTTGAAATGGGCAGCCGGGAGGCCATAGAACAGGCAACTCGTGAGTACGAGAAGGCGCAGGGGCGCTTCGATAGAACCGGAGCAGTAGTTAGAAACATCCTTAGAGAAAAACCCGGTGCAACCATAGGCGAAATATACAGGGAAGCGAGAAGCAGGGGTGCCGACATAAACAGGCAGGATCTTGCCAAGATGGTTAACTCCATACGGGAGCCCTCCAAGGCGAAGGCCACAGCCACTCAAAAATTGGTAGGAAAAGACCCCAAGGGCATACGTTCGGAACTTGAAGGCACCATAGAGAAGGACGGCTTCAATGAAATGCAGGATAAATACAACCCGGCCAAAGTTGGGGGCGTACTCTTCCAGGATCTAAAAACCCAAGGCCTAACAAACGGAGAGGCTAGGGCACAGGTTGAAGAGCAGATTGCTCAATACACTGAGCAATATAACTCAGTGGTTCAGGATGAGTTAACCAGGAGAGAGACTGAAAAGCTTAAAAAAGAAGAGGCCGAAAAAGAGGCCAAAAAGGTCACAAAAGAGGAAGGGGCTACCGAAGTACCAACCGAGAAAAAAGAGGTCACAGAAAAGAAGGAAAAGGAACAGAAGGGCAAGGAAAAACCCAAGAAGGAAACCAAGGGAAAAAAGAAGGGGGTTAAGACTCAGTACAGGGGACAGATTTTCCCGACTGGCACAAGAGTGCTCCTCGATGGTGATCCCGGTGTTGTAATCGAGCCCCCAGAGGATGCTTCTGAGATATATACGAAAAATGCGAGATACGTGCGCCTCGACGACGATGGTGAAGCATACCCAGCTGGCCTCGACGAGCTTGAACTTGAAGGTGTGGAAGACCTACCCCCACCAAGAACCGAAGAGGAGATAGAGGAGAGCAAGCGTAGGGTTATCGATGAAGTCACAAAGGAACTAGCGGAGGAAAAAACTGAAGAGACTATCACAGAAGAGAAAAAACGTGAACCCGAAGTCGTAACCAAAAAGAAGGGTGAGAGAAAACCTAAAAAGAAAGAGAAGCCGAAAGTTAAGCCCGAAGACCGTGACATGATCCGCTCCAATATAATGGAGCTGAGGAATCACCCCTTCAGAGAGCAAGGGCTTAACTCCCCCCAGAGGATCTGGAAGGACTTTCACAAGAGACTTCACAAGTATCTTAAGGCCTGGGCTCCTGAGCACACCTACCTGGCCGACCACTTTGAGAGCTTTATGTACCAAGATAAGCGTGACATGGCCATCAATGTGGCAGAAGAGGGTATGAGTACCCTTCATGACGCTGCGGGAAAGATGGGTCTTGAGATTGAGGCTGCTGAGATGGCCGAGAAGATAGCGCTTGAGCCCGTACTAGACGAGGGCTTTGTTCCATACGAAAACTCCATCCCCGAAGATGACCGGATGTATCTGGTCAGATACCACCCCGTAGCAGGTAAGGCCACATTAGATCCAACCGAAGAAGAATACACCAACATCAAGGGCGAGGAAAAAAAGACAAGAGTAGGTTCTGAAGCTCCTCACATGTACCACTATTACATGGAGGGCGGAGCCGAGGAACTCCAGGTTAAAGCCTTGCCCATTAAGTATAGATCTCTGGTACCGAAGAGCAAACTTTACGATGTAATCAAAGATCCGCTTGACCTGAAAAGCAAGGCCAAACCAAAAGGTATGGTCACAATAGATATAAACCTGGCCGAAAAAATGATGAAGGAGGCCGGGTACTGGGGCTACCACATACCAAAGAGCCGATGGCCCTCAACCGTAAGGATCTTCCAGAAACTTCCATCTCATGAGATCGCAAAGCGTGAGCCCATAACCGTCAAGTCATACAAGGACGGAGTGGAGGGGTACGAGGATGTCAAGAGAAACATACTAATTTCAGACAAGAAGGAAATCACCAAGGGAAGCGGTAAAGGTCGAACCCTCTTGGTTCAGATAAGCTCTAAGACCATGTCCGATTCTGTGTCTGACGAGTACTTTGACAAACTTTACTCACAGAGAGAAGGATATTACAGACCCGAGGATTTTTGGGAAGTCCCCGTATGGATAGGGGAAGCCGCACACGTTTTTCCCAACTCTGATGCCTACGTTGTTCGTGGAGTAAGCGAAGCTGTAGATCTAATGAATTTTACTGAGTATGACACTGTCATGTTCAGTGCCATGGATACCAACAAGGAAATTATTAAGGATATAGCCGAGCGCTACGGAGGTAAGGTCGTTGTTGGTGGATACATAGATCCTACATTCTTTAAGGGCTTAAAGAATGTAAAGTTTTACGACTCCATGGATAAGGCAGCCAAGGGTGAGGGAGTGAAGTATTCCCGTGGCATCAACTACCACCACTTCAAGGGAACCAAGACTGTACCACGTCTATGCCTGTCAACCGGATGTCTTCACAAGTGCGCTTTTTGTGTAGTGAAGAAGAAAGTAATGGCACAGCCCACCAAGTTTATTGATCAACAACTTGAGGCAATTAAGGATCTAGACTTCGAGCTTGTGTACCTCGACGACAAGACCTTCGGACAGGCATCGAACTATAAGTACTTGTCAGAAGTAAACAAGAGAATCAAAAAGTTTAATCCGAAGTTCAAAGGCTTCGTCATACAAACCACGGCTCCACAGTTTATGAAACTTGACGATGGGTTCATCCAGGAGTCCGGGATAAGGTATGTCGAGCTTGGTGTGGAATCATACAATGATGAGATCCTCAAAAGGGTCAAGAAGCCCCACAATACAAAGCTCTTGGACAGAGCTGTCAACAAAATAAGAAAGAACAACCTCCAATTCATACCTAATATTCTCGTTGGCCTAGCCGGGAAGGACGCTAATGGCAAGATATGGTCTGAGACTCAGCAGAGTTACGCTAGAACTATGTCCTTCCTAAGAATAAACAGGAATATTATATCGCACATTAACGTTTACAACCTTGCCCTATATGAGGGAACAGAACTTGCAGCTCAACTGGAGGTTAAAAGCGAAATAGACCTGGACGAAAATCAGGTCACGAGATCCTACCACCTAGATCCTGAGATCCACGAACAATTCTATCATAATGTGATGGAATTTGCTTCTGAACGGCTAGACCTCGGGAAGAAACAGGTAAGGACAAAACAGGTCGGACGCAAGGTCGACACCAAGACAGACTCAAAATACTACGACATACTCAGACAAACGTTTCCGGAAGCCGAGATAGGATCTTACAGCTTCGCCTCGGATTCATACTTTCTTACCTTGCCAAACGGAGCAAGGATAGAGGTGGTTATGGGATCTCTCCCGGAGGATACCAAGGTAGAGAATTTCAAAATTCATCACAATCTTGAGGGAATGAAGCAACCGGAGGTTGTGGGCCTTTGGAAGGTGTCTACGGATGCATCCATAACTGGTGAGGGGGTAATATACCTGGCTCACCCATCAAAATTCTATGCCAACCATGAATCGTTCCATGCGGCAGTTTCAATGGTTCTTACCGTGCCGGAAATTAAATATTTACGAGAGAGGTTTAAGGGTGGGAAGCACCCCAATCCCGAAGAGAATGCAGCTGACGCTTACGCAGAATTCTCCGAGAAAATATCTGCTAATCCGATATTTAGAAAAATCCAGCTGTGGGCCCGGAGACTTATGCAAGCCCTAGGCTTCAGCGATCACCCCAAGGTTTTTTACGACATAGCTTCCGGCAAAGTGTGGAAAAGACCCCTAGGGAAGCCTTCCGGAAAGGGTAGGGTTTATGATGCTATTGCCGGAATGGAGCGGCATTTACCCAAATACAAGAAGGGAACTGTACGGTATTACGATAAAGAAGCTGGGAAGTGGATAGAAGAGGACATAAAGAAAGCAACCGAAAAGGCCAAGAGAAAAGCCCTGGACGATGACTTTGAGAGAATAAGCATCACAGGGGCAATCCGCTTCGCAGAGGGGGTTAAGGGTGCCAACTGGACATCGCTCATGGCCCAAGAAATCAGAGAGGCTTACGGACTCAAAGCTATCCCGAAGGGGCTACTGAAAAGAGTAAGGAAAAAATCCCAGGAGATATTTAAACTGAGAACCGAGGAGACGCTTGAGGGTAGACTCCCAACCATGGAAGAGATTTTGTCAATAGAGGAGCGTGGAGCAAAAGAGGGTGGCCTAGTTTGGTATGACGTGAGAGACGGCCTCAGTGCCCTAACCACCGATGACAGTGGAGAAGTAGTGGCCAAGTCAGCCAAGACGGAGTTGGAAGAATACTTCGGGGAAGATGCGGAAGATATGGCTCTTCTCATAGCCCACCTAAGTTCCTCAATGAACGTGGTTGACAACGTAAAGAAAGCTATCGACGTTTACGTTAGGCTGAAAACTGGCCAACCAATAACTGGCACACATGCCGTGCAAGACTGGAGTATCTATTCGGCCATAGAGTCTGGAATCACCACGGGTGATAAGAGAGTGCCATTCCTGGAGGCAATCCTCGGAAATGCAGATGCGGTGGTTATCGACAGGTGGATGGGTAGGGTATTCAACTTTGCCAAATATGATCCCAAAACCAAAAAGCTGACACCTATAGACAACCCAACTACAAACCAAAGAAAGATGATCAGGCAGTGGATCGAAATGGGAGCCAAGAGGTATGGAGTATCGAATAGAGCATACCAGGCCCTACTCTGGGCCGGAAAGAAAGCCCTGGACGAGGAGGCCAAGGGCAGACCAACCGGAACCTTAGATCCGCTGTACAAAGTAATTAACGATCATGTCAAAAAAGCCTCTATACCAGTCAAGGAGATCCCAAAGGGTGAGGCGGATAGGTATGCAATCCTCCCAGGTGATCCGTCCAGGGCAGTGGGCTCACCGCTACAAGCGATTGACCAGCAGACATTATTTGCCAGCGTAGCTGATCAACGCACACCCGAGATGACCATAGACGATGTTTTTGGTGAAATGCCTACTAATTTCAGAAAGAAAGTGAAGGGCACCCTGGCCAAGGCTAGAAAATGGAGGAAGTACTTAGTAGATAAGTACGATCCGATTAAGGAGCGACTGGGTGAAAATGCTTATAAGATGTTTAGAATGCTCGCCGGATCTGACGCTTTGTTTCAGGCAGTGATGGAGAAGGGCAAAATCACCATAGATGACAACGGCAGAGTTGGAATAGATAGAGCGACTGGTGGGGCAGGTGAATTTTTCAAGAAACACGGTGACGACGCCAGGAACATGCTCTATTGGGCCGCACTCAAACGTGCCGAGAGGTTAGGGAAGAGCTACAAGTATAAGAAAGTTAGGGAGTATTCTCGTAACTCTGTAGACCTGGCCCAGCGATACATAGACAACCACCCCGACGAACATCTTAAGATGAGGGTCACAGATAACAAGATAATCATCGAGAGAGGTCGGCCACGTGAGCAGTGGTTAGTGGGTGAAAGACGTGCGGCAGTAGAAAAACATCTTCGGGAAACCGGGAAACCGGACGAATTCTACCAAGGACTTTATGATGAATTTGTCAAGTTTCATACGGGCATACTAGACCTTGCTGAGGCCATGGGGCTCATAAGCAAAAAGCAAAGAGATACCTGGCTTTCAGATATATACGTTCCGTTCCACCGAATCTTCCAAACGGCAGAGGGGGATGAGGACTCCAAACACCCCTACTCAACTGATGTTATAGGATCTAAGCTCAAGGATCTTTATGGAGCAAAGATGAAGCTCGGTGATCCGATAGAAAACGTGGTAGCCAACTGGTCTTACTTAATTAAGGAGTCACTGCGGAATGCAGCTACAGCCAACGCTTTTGATGCTGCTAGGTCTATTCAAGCAGAGCAGGGTGGAGATCCGATAGTGACAGATGCTGACAAGGCCGGATTTGACACCATATCTTACATGGATAAGGGTAACCGCAAGTTCGTAAGGCTTCATGATTTTGAGCTTTTCCAGACTATTAGAAATGTCAACCAAAATGCTGTACCACGGTGGATGAGATCCATATTCGGTAGACCGAAACGGTGGTTGACCTACGGTATCACCAGAAGCCCAGCGTTTGTTTTGGCTAACTCCACACGTGACACACTGGCAAGTTGGGTATTAACTAAAAACTTTATTCCAGTGATAGACTCGATCCGTGGTGCCTTTCATATCATGACCAACTCAGATGAGTACGTTAATGCCATGGCAGCCGGGGCCCTCTTCGGTGGAAGTTACATGAGGGCAGAAGACCCACAGTCACTCCAGAAGATGGCCAGAAGAATGGTGCCCAAAAAGGGTAAGGGTGTAGTCCTAGATACACTCAAATCTGCCTGGGAGTTCTATGAGAAGTTCATTGACGCCTCAGAAAATGCTGCAAGGATGGGCATATTCCTAAAAAATATTAGATCAGGCCTTTCAGATTTTGATGCCGCATATGAAGCCAGAGACATTACAGACTTTTCTAACCATGGTGCTTCGGTGCCGCTACAGTACCTTCTCGCAACAGTCCCATTCCTCGGCGCCAGGGCTCAGGGTAACTACAAGTTCTATCGTGGGCTTAAGGAAAATCCACTCGGCTTTGCGGCTAAGGGCAGCCTCCTTGCCCTCGCATCGCTCGGGCTTTGGGCGCTATACGCCGACGATGATCGATATAAGGAGCTTGAGGACTGGGATAAGTGGACATACTACCATTTCTGGGCAGGGGACAAGCACTACAAGATACCCAAACCATTCGAGGTTGGTGTTGTATTCTCGTCAGCAGTCGAAACCGCAGCTAATCTGATCACCAACAAGGAGGAGAAGGAGTTTCTTAAGAGATTCATCTTCCACTCCATGAATCAGACTTTTGCTATCGACATGCCCCAACTGATAAAACCAGCCGTGGAGCAGTGGGCTAACAAGTCATTCTTCACAGGTAGGCCAATAGAAAGCTATAGGCTCCAGGGGTTGAAGAGAAGCGAGAGATACTATTCTAACACCTCAGAGCTTATGAGGGTTCTCGGGAAACAGCTCAACCTATCTCCAACAAGAATGGAGGAGCTGGTTAATGGATACTTCGGTACCCTCGGTGCAGGACTGCTTACAATGGCAGATCAGGGAACCAGGTGGTTCGCAGACTTCCCGGAAAGGCCGAGGCCTAGAACCGACGACTATCCTCTCGTGGGCAGGTTCTGGAAAGAAGGCCCGGCCAAAAACAACAAGTACGCCACCCGCTTCTATGACATGGTTGAAGAGAGCGAAAAGCTGGTAAAGACAGTGAAACATTACATGGAGCTGGGCGACATGGCCGAGGCCAGGAGGCTGATGAAGGAAGATGTTACAGCCTACGCATATAACAAACATTTAACATCTATCCGGAGGCAACTCTCTGACATCAGAAAGGTTATGAGGCAGATCGAGAACAGTAGAAAATACACCTCGGACGAGAAAAGGGAGAAGTTGGATAGGTATTACAGACTAAGGAACAAGCTTGTGAAAAACGCTTATGACATATACACAAGGGCAAGAAAAGGATAGTTGACGGCATATCACATCAGTGATATAATGGGAAGTAGGAGAGGTCGAGATGAGTACATGCAACGACTGTGGAGCACATATAGTGATGCCCCATGACTGCAGACAGGAGGGCTCAATAGCCAAGCTCCTGACCAAGGTGGAAAGCATGGAGAAGGGTCAGGACGAAATGAAGTCAGACATTAAAGACCTAGTGTCCTGTATCAAGGGAAACGGGGACAGTAGGGGGATAATTGCACGTCTGGCTACCATTAAAACACATGTGAAGCTACAATGGGCAGCCCTGGCTGCACTGCTCGGTGCATGGGGAAGTAAACTTCTAAGTATCTGGTAGGAGGTGTTTATGAGAATCGAAGTACCAGTTTTGCCATGCAAGGTGAGGTCTGACAATAGAGGCAACGGTAATTTCGGTGCATCAAGGGGCGTTAACCCAGACGGGAGCAGAGACTTTCACGATGGTGTTGACCTGGAAGTGGAGCCAGGTCAAGCAGTGGTGGCCCCCTTCAATGCCTATGTAGAAAAAATAGAATACCCATACGCCTCAGACCTGTCCTGGAAAGGCGTCCAGATCTCGAACGATAGGGTTCGCTGCGAGATATGGTATATGGAGCCGAGGCTGAGCATTATAAAAACACATGTCGGGATCGGTCACATTCTTGGCTATGCCCAAGACATTTCCCTGAAATACCCCCCAAATGAGCACGGAGCCATGACACCCCACATTCATGTGAGGGTAAGTCTGAAGCCGTTCACCTACCTAATAGACGGGAGATACCAACAAAAATCCGTCTTTGTAGATCCTTTAATTTTCTTTAACCTATCACAGGTGTGATAAAAGGAGAAACTCGTGGGAAAGATACTAGACTTCTTCACTGGTAACACTGCGGCAGGAGTGGTCAAGGAAGGACTCGGAGCAGTTGGCTCGGGGATAAGCAACCTTCTTGACAGGTTTGTCCCGAGAAAGATGTCAGAGTCCGAGAAATTCCAGGCCACAAAGGAGATGTTCCGCCTAGAAGTCGAGCAAGGCAATCAGGAGATAGCTGACGTCAACAAGGCAAGAGAGATGTATATGACTGTCCTTAAGACTCAGAAGCTACCCTGGATAGCCAGGCTTCTCAATGGAACATTTACCCCGGTAGCTGGATTCACAGCACTAGGCTATCTGGCTGACAAGTTCTGGGTGCAGTGGGCCTACAACATAGCCAATATTTTCGGAAAAACCTTCCAGTGGCAGTTCATCCAGAGAGATCCTGTCACCGATGCGGCCATGACCACCATTATACTCTTCTTTTTTGGCTACAGATACAAGAAGAAGAGAGAGGGGATAACAAATGTGGGATAGCTGGTGGGCTTACGTTTTTCCGATTGTCATCATGGGAGAGATGTTTGCGTCCTCAATTATTCTGGCAATCGCTGGCAAGTGGGGCACCGCACTTTATTGGTTTTTTGGTGCAGCCATCTCATTTAGTGCCACTTTTCTAATACCAAAACTTGGGTAAGGAGCGCACATGAAAATTAAGACAGACACCATTGCTGTTGGTTTACCCGATATGCATTTAGACCCTTTTGACACCGAGCTTCACCCGGCCTACCGGGTGGCTAGAGAATACGTTCTTGACATTAAGCCTGACATCTTGGTCTTCATGGGAGACTCAGGTGAGTTTGCTTCATTGAGCAACTGGAACAAAAAGAAGCCAAAGATTGCCGAAGGAAGACGCTACAAGGATGACTATGAATCAGTAAAGGAAGAGCTTTACCTATACAGGTATGCCCTTCCAGATACCGAGATGATCTACATCATAGGCAACCACGAGAAACGGGCTGAATGGTATGTTGAGAAAAATCCTGCAATGGCGGACCACATCGACATCATCAACGATCTCCACCTTGAAGAGCTGGAGATGACAGTTGTCCCCTTTGGCGAAGCTTACCAGATAGGTCAGCTCTGGTGGGCTCATGGGTGGTTCTACAATAAATACCATGCCAACAAAACCCTTCACGAGTTTGGTGACAACATCCTCTATTGTCACGTCCACAGCTTCCAGCAAGACACCAGGAATGTTCACTTCGCCAGAAAAGAACAAATAGCTCAATGTGTAGGATGCCTTACCCATCGATACCCAGACTGGAAGGGGCAGAAGCCTACCAGGTTCCAGAATGGCCACGTCACGGTTGAATATAATCACTATGGTGAATTCCAGCTTTACCCGCACATTATTATCAACGGAGGGTTCTCTTACGGAGGGTTCACCTGGAGGGCGTAATGACAAAGAAACAGGCAGATAGCTTCCTCCACTGGCTCTATAAGTTCATGAGGAACAGGACCACCTTTATCAGGTTCAAATTCCTCGATCCGGACATACTGGCTGAATATCTTGCCTACAGAATAGATGACACTGTTGACATCTATGATATTCCAATAGATCCGACTGCCCCTCTCCTCCCGGCAATTATACATGAAGGACTTCACGTGAGGTATCCGGAAAGGGAGGAATCAGAGATAGAAAAAATGACTTGCCAAGTCTGCGAACACCTTACCGAAAAGCAATACCTCAATCTTTTCCGTAGATTATCAGAAGAACTACTTTCAGTAGTATAAACAATAAGCTAGACTAAATACCCCTGTTTGACGAATTCGTCAACCGGGGGTGTTTTGTTAATTTAGGAGGATTAGTATGCTTACCCCAGGTGAAAAGCCTTCCGAAGAGGTGATCTTTGCCTTTAGAATGATGATGAATAGATATGGGCTAGCCCCTTCGGATGTAATGAAAATACTGGTATCGCTGGACAGGGAAAGGGGCAGGGACGAGCCCTAGTACTTTCTTCTAACCTTTGACTTTGCAAACCCACCGAGAACGCCACCGACGAACTCCAGGGTATAATAATACCTACCAATCCTATAGACCCAGTGCTCAATGTCTGCGGTGATTGTGGCACTCTTGTGTCTCCCCCTTACCACCCGATCCTTACCCTTCTTAAAGGTGGATTTCCCAGCACCAACCGATATAGATGAGCTGGGATAGTAAGTCCTGACGGGCTCACCACATTTATCCATTACGGTTGTTTTAGTGTCTTTTCCGGGGATGATCATGTACTTATAGCCTCCAGCCTTACAGTACATGGTTCCAGCATTGGCGGGAATGGTGAACAGCAACACAAGAAAAGTAGTTACCAGGTATCTCATTTTGCCCCTCCTTTAAAAATTTATCAAAAGCAACAAACATGCCAATCTACCCAGGCATAGAAAGAGCGGCCTTATATGTTTTCAATATGGGGCAGCCTGGTTTGTGTTGAGCCATTGCTCTCTCTATAGTTCCTGCGCCAGCATCGTCAATATCTATTGTAGCAACTATTCTTCCAAAACAAAATGGGCATCTGAATTCAACTATGTCTTTGTGTTTACCCCGTGCCATGGCGCCTCCCTTTTCTTGATAAGAAGGAAATTATATTATAGGATAGAATGCCTTTAGTCTATTAACCTGGAGTGAATTGACTATGTGTGAAAAACTAAGTCAAACCGAGATCGCAAGGAGGGCAGGGGTTTCGCCTTCTACGGTACACTACATATTACAGGGTGACCGTGAACCTAGTAAAGAGATGTGTGTTAAATTGGCTATTGCTACTGGTGTCCTCCCTGGTGCGTGGGCCTTTCCTGAGACTTTCTACAATCCGTACATCCCCATCGAATCTGCACCTCTTGGTGCGAGAGCATGGAAATACCCTATAAGAGATTGCGAAGAATGGGCAAGGCAAAGGTGTGAGTGGTTAGCTCAACACGCTGCGATAGATGGAGATGCAAACCATGAGCTTAGGGATAGTTGGTGTGGGGGATACCTAAAAAACAAAAAACCCCCGGCAGGAAAAGGAGGAGAAAACCTACCGGGGGCCGGGCCGTGAGTCGGTGGGGGGATTACCGAAAAAACCTCACAGTCAAAGCACTTCTCAGATCATTCCAAGATTTTACCCTGGTGAACCAAGTTTCGTACCAGCCCATATCTCTCAGGTTTCTATTCCAGGGACGGTCTATCAGGACACGCATACCGTTAAACCGGGAAATGTTTGGAGGATAATCATCCACCATGACATGTCCCTGGAGCAGGTGTTTGTGGCGAAGCATGATAAGGTTGTGCTCTGGATCGAGGAATGGTAAATTATCCTCTACCCATAAACGCTTCTCCCAGGCGCAGTTGTCGGATCTAAAAGGCTTCGTTGCTATGTAAATGTTATGCCCTTGGTCGTGCAGCTCCCTGACTATCTCAACTGCGCCAGGAAGCGGAGGTAGGTTCTCCCAAAATCTAGGACGATGAAAGGGTTCTAAGACCGACTCCACCGACAGGGGGACTACCTTAGTCATGTCATACATGTCTATGTCTTCTCTTGTAAAACTGTAACCGTTCCCGAGCTTTGCATTGAGGATGTCGAGCCAGGGGTCTACCAAGTTAACCAAGGTTTCGTCCATATCAAAGTATATCGTCAGATTCAAAATGTGCCCTCCTTTCGATTTCATTTTGTAGGATACCGGAAAGCTCTTCGAGGACATCGGCTATGTGTGAAGCTCCGGGAACCGGAGACTGAGCCTCACTCTTTAAAATTACAGTGGCAGACAATCTCTTTCCGCCCTTGTTTACCAGGTAATGGATCATCGCCTCGATGGGTTGATCTTCTCCGATGATCTTAATAAACCCCCTAGTTGGATTTTCAACCTTAGCCACAGTGGTAGCCCTCCTATAATAGAATGTAATGACTTGCAAGTTTGTTGAAATAGTATGTTCGTGGATCAAACATTACCTTGCCTCCATTGTAGTCACGGTCTGAATTTTCAGTGGCTGTCCCATAGAGATGGCTACCAAAGTGCATTCTGACCACAATATCAATCGGCTTCATAATCTTTCTCCCCTTCACGCTCGTCAATTTCTGTGATACTGGCATCAAAAATAATGGGGTCTTCGTCCGGCCAGTCACGGTTGTAGAGTCGTATGTCGGAATAGACAGGCATGAATCCGATAGAGTTCCCAACGTAGTCTCC
>Ga0180437_10000747_pt1 | contig 59684 bp, 58 predicted proteins | sample SS_ome_4_FD_132410 | JGI IMG/M metagenome (GOLD analysis project Ga0180437, IMG submission 132410) | Hypersaline lake sediment archaeal communities from the Salton Sea, California, USA - SS_3_D_1 metaG | ecosystem: Environmental > Aquatic > Non-marine Saline and Alkaline > Hypersaline >...
TGGTAACAATTTACAGTAGTGGTATGCTTACATTTACTGAAAAATAATTAAAAATTACAAAAAGTAAACATATGGTATACTTACTTATACTAGATATAAGCACTTTTACTTTTATTTTCACATATACTATAGCATACCAAATATTAGCATAAGTAATTACACATGTACTGGTATGTTTAGCTGTAAAGTACAAGTGCAAATATTTGCTGCGTTAATGGCATACCATTATATAATTACAATTATTTTTAGTAAAAATAATGAAAAGTAAAAGCATACCACTTAACAATTTTCAATTATACAATTAATATGGTGTAATCTATTTTTCTGGTATGTTTAGCCAGTTAGAATACAGCAGCTATCGAACGCGTAATTTCTTTTTCTTATAGAGATATTGAACTGTATAGAAGAATATCCAGAAGACAACTGCAAATATTGTTAAACTTAAAATCTAGTTTCCCAGTACGAAGCTGAGAAACTGATAAGAAAATAATTACTGCAATAATAGTTGTATCGCGCTCGCTGTAGGAATAAAAATTAAGCTTAATTAGATTCTGGTTTGCGTGATAATTCTTCTATCTTTTTCATAAAAGGCTGGAAGAGTATTGTTATCGCTGTAAGAAAACATCCCACTCCAATAATGATCAAGGAGATAGTAAATAGTCTAGCAACATCAGTTGTAGGTATATAATCACCATATCCAACTGTAGATATTGTGATTATCGTATAGTATAATGCTTGAATTGGACTCTCAATAGCTGGATTATATTGATTGCCGATACGTAATGAAGCCACGGTTCCATAGAATAATACTGCTATAATTATCCAAATTGCTGCAATGTGATGTCTTTGTAATCTGAAAGGTAACTCTCTTGAGAAATATCCCGCTTTCACATAGAGGTATGCAAGTAGGAAGCTGGATACTATAACACCAACAAAATTTTCTCTAAGAACATTAAATATTGCTGAAACTAACAACACTAGAATTACAGCAAACCAGAAAGTTCGATATCTTAGAAATAGACCATATCCAAGGATTATGAATATGAATCCTGTAAGTACTGAGGAGAACTCAGAAAATGCTAGGATAGAATTCGAGACGTGCAAGATATACTGACTATAGAAAGGGGGTATATGAAAAAAAGTCGATATCATGTTATAAATTCCCAAAAAAATTATGAAAAGGGAAATCCAACCTTCAATTCTCATTCATAATCCTCCATAATAGAGTAGATGTTTCCTATTTTCATGTTTAACTATGATTCAAATCTTTTTCATTTATCGCGTATAAAAAAAGTATAATAGCCTGAAAACCTCTTGATTTTCAGCATATCGCACACTATCATATCTAAGGTTATAATCTATGAATATAGGCCGAATATACAATATTTTACGTAGAGAGTTCAAGTGGCTCTTTATACGATATTCAAGACTGAAATTGGTCGCATAGCCGCGCTAAAAGGTTGATCATAAATGAATAAAAATCAAAGCATGAGTATCTTAGACCTCAAATATTCTCTTTATTATTTCACACTTCTTATCATGATATCAATTGTTTTTTTGTTGAGTTGGACTATCGGGAATAAATCTTCTGCCATAAGGGCAATCAGTTTACCTTTTTTCATTATCCACAGAAGCTACTTTCTCATCCAGATTGATTACATAAATTTCTGGTATATAGGAGTGGATAAACAATTTGTTAACTTGGTTTTCTTTAATAATAATTCATATCTTTTCCAATATGGAAAAGGCACAAAATCAATTATCTCGAATTTATTAATCACAGCTCTCCTTGGAACTTGCAGGATATCGGTAGTTATTCCAGCACTAAACGAGGAGAAGTATATCAAGAAATGTTTGTCCTCTCTAAGAAAACAGAAATTCGATGGGGATTTTGAGATAATTGTTGTAGACGCAGGAAGCAGTGACTTAACAGTAGACATGACTAAACCTCTGGCAGATAAGATAATCCGTCATAGAGATCGACCAGTTGGTTTTACAAGGAATCTTGGTGCGAAAGCAGCTCAAGGTAAATATGTGGCTTTCATCGATGCTGATACAATAGCTTCGCCAGGATGGTTAAGCAGTATTAATAGAAGTCTATACGATTCAAAAGTTGTCGGTGTAACAGGTCCAACTATCCCTTATGATGGATCAAAAATAGATTCGTTAATGTATATGATATCTATGGGATGGCTACAACATTTCTCTGTACTCTTTGGCTTACCTCATGTTGGTGCAGCTAATTGTGCTTACCGCCGTGAACAATTCTTAAAACGTGGAGGCTTTAATGAAAATGTCACATTGTCTGAAGATCTTGCTCTTTCATTAAAGATGAGACATGAAGGCCAACTTGTCTACGACAATAATATGATTGCTTATACATCGACAAGAAGAATTAAGGCGTATGGTTATATTCGTCTTGGAATGTTCTATATTTTGAATGATGCAATATTTGCGCTTACAAAAAGAAGTTTGTCTTATCAACCTGTTAGATAGGGAGAATTTAACCTCTAATTCCATTTTTTTCATAAGTTAGCATACGCTAGTTTCAACAATGAAGATTTGTTTAACATTAAAAAAATGAAGAGGGGGAAGCGTTATGTCTTATCGATTCGCTTCCTAGATGAATCTTCTACAGACTGGACAGTAATATTTCCGATAGTTTGGCAGGTAAGTTACAGGTCGACGACATACTGGACACACCGCACTGCCTACTGGTCTGGCCGATGCAACAGGAACCATTGCGACTTTACGTTTTCTTAGAAGTGTAGCTGCAATTAATGGTATGATAAGGAATGGTAGAAAGATTATGATTATCCATATTGGGAATCCTTCACCTGCCGGATTAAGAGTTATTGTTTCTCCTACTCTAGTGTTGTTGCTGGGATCGTCACCAAATATCCCAGCATCGGGATCAGCCATCACAGAAATATTCCATTGACCAAATCTAGGTGGATCTGTCTGATCGCCCCATCCTGAAGTATTCCAATTCAATACGACATTTGTTGAGGATCCATTTGCTAGATTGATTTGAGTTCTAACTACTTCATGTTGTTCACTCTGGGTAGAGCTATTACGGCTAACTCTTAGGGCGACTGGAAAGTTCTCTGATAAGGTTCCAAGATTTTCAACAGTTGCATTAACTTGTAGCACATCTCCATCTGTTAGTATTGTAGCATTTTGAGAAATTGAGGTTGTAGCAACTTCACGGACAGCAAACCCTGGTTGAAGATCTACTCTAATATCAATAGACTCTGCCCTGTCGTAGAGTACCGTTGTCGGACTCATGGTCGATGTTGTAACTACTCGTTTCTGTGAGGTTAAAGTGAAAGTGACTTCCCAGAATGCATTAGATAATATCCGGTCTATATTCCAGTTAAGGGTGCTAACAGGATCATCGCTTGATGTACTATTCGGTGTAATGCTTGCGTCATCATTGTAAGTTACAAGATCAGTTTGAATATTCTCAGTCACTCGAACGTTTGTTGCAGGAGGAGATTGAATGATTTCAGCAATCCGTCTAAATAAATCCGCAAGGGCTTCAGGCGTTGGAGCATATAGATATTCACCATTTCCCGCATCAGCGATTGCTTGAAGTAAAGTTCCGTTGACGTCAGCTCCAAGTCCAATCGTAAATACACTGCCACCTTCAGCAGCAACATTAGCAGCCAAATCGGTAAAAGCGGTTAGAGTGCTTACGCCTATGGTTGGCCTACCGTCTGTAAGAAGTACTATAGCTTTGAAAGTTTCTGGTCTGCCCTTATCTGCTATTTCTTGAGCAGATTTTTCAAAAGCTCCGTAAAGGTTTGTTAGACCTAAAGGTGAGGGTATCATGTCTATTGCTTGCTTCAGTTCGGTCTTCCCGGCATCAGTAGTGAACGTGAAGTCTTTCCTCACAAAGGCCTGCTCACTAAAGTCAATAATTTGAATTTTATTCTCTTCAAGTTCAAACAGATCAACGAATATCTTTGCAGATTGCTTGGCAGCTGCAAACTTTGCACCATACATACTTCCGGTTCTATCGAGTACTAGAGATACATCGGCTACTCCAGTTCCGATAGGACCACCTGTAACCTCGATCCTGATCTTCACGTTAAAAGTTTCGCCAGGTAAAGCAAAATTTGGTGTTACTGTTCTTTCTGTAATCACTTGTCCTACTTGAGCATTCACATACTGTGGAACCAATGGGAAGAATAATATAGCGATCACTAATAGGGTCTTTAAAGCTAATGTAACGGATATCCTACTCATCGTAACTCTATTCTCCTTTGATCTTACTAATTTATAGATTAGATTACACCAAACGGTATTCATCTATGATCTATAAAGTATTATCAGGTTCCACTTAATACTTAAAATTTAGACTCCCGAGAAAATTGTCCAGATTACTTTAAATTTTCAAGGTTTTTTCAATATTTTTAGGTTAAACTGAGATTTTTACATTGTTTTTGACACATTCTATCTTCTAAAAATTCAGGTATCGTTTAATTTCATTGTTTTCAAGTTCACAAGATGAACTTATGCACAGATTTATTTGAATAGACTTCGGGCAATTATCATTCTTTGAATTTCAGAGGTTCCCTCTCCGATGGTGAGAACCTTCGCATCTCTCATATATCGTTCAACAGGACAACTTTTAACCAGACCGTAACCACCATGAATCTGAACAGCCTTTAGAGCTGAGCGCATGGCAACTTCTGAACTGTAGAGTTTAGCCATTGATGCTTCCTTAGTAAACCTTGATTCCTTATCGACTAAAGAAGCTGCATAGTATGTTAGTAGTCTAGCTGCTTCAGTCTCAGTTGTCATGTCAGCGATCATAAATTGAATGGCTTGAAATTCTGAAATTGATTTACCAAACTGTGACCTCTTCTTCGAATAAGTTAATGAAGCATCAAGTGCAGCTTGCGAAATCCCCACACCTATGGATGAAAGCGCAATTCTTCCTCTATCTATACAAGATAGAGCTACTTTGATTCCATCACCTTCATTACCAAGGATATTCTCTCTGGGAATACGACAATTGCTAAGGATTATCTGGCCTAAAGAAATTCCTCTCATTCCAGAAAGATCTTCCACTTTACCGAGGCTCAGTCCCTCGCGATCTTTCTCTACAATGAATGAACTCAGTCCCTTGATCCCTTTCGCCTTATCAGTTGAGGCGATGATGACATAGTAGTCAGCTTGACCAGCATTGGTGATGTAACTCTTTTCACCATTGATTGTATATTGATCTTCTTCTAATCGGGCCTCGGTCTTGATAGCTGCAACATCTGATCCTCCCATACTTTCAGTCATTGCAAAGGCTCCCAAACTCTCACCTTTTGCCATGGAAGCCAAATAGAAATTCTTCTGGTTCCCGTTACCGAAAAGATGAATACTGGTCGCGGTTAAAACATGCGAGAGATTGATTATGGCAGTAGTACCACATGCTTTAGCAATCTCTTCCAAAACTATGCAATAGCTTGGAACATCCAAATCTGATCCACCGTGATCTATCGGAAACGGAATTCCGAGAAATCCGTGATTGGCCATTTCAGTAAAATTGTCTCGAGGAAACTTTGCACTCTCATCTATTTCTCTTGCTTTAGGTGCTAATTCTTTAATGGCGAATTCACGTGAACGATCTCTAAGTTCTTTTTGTTTATCTGAAAGAGTGAAATCCAACTTCAAAACCTTCTTGAAAATTACTTCCCCAAACTTTGTTTATAGAAAAAATTAAAATGTAAATAAAAAGAGTTGAGATTTGAAGATTACTATGGTACTATTTCTCTAAGAGCGTTCTGAATGTGTTATGGTGATCTTCTTCAGATTCAAGGATCTCTTCGAAGAGTCGTCTTGTTGTTGTGTCGTCGTTTTCGCTGCTTATCTTGATTCCTTTCTTGTAGAGGGCGATTGCTTCTTCTTCAGCTTTCATGTCATCTTGAAGCATTTTCTCTAGGCTTCCTCCTGTCATGATTGGTGAAGGTTTTGTTGTTGGTGTTCCTCCAAGATAGTCTAGTCTCTCAGCGAATTGTTCAGCATGTTTCATTTCCTCTATGGCGACTTCTTTGAAGATATCAACAACTTCAGCGCTCTGGATTCCGGTAGCCATGATGTGATGCCACATGTATTGTATCGAGACAGATAGTTCACGTGCAATTGACTGATTCAATATTTCAAGTAACTCATCCTTACCCATACGGTCACCTCCAGAAAATATTCATGATTCCTTCATAATTTAATTAAGCTATTTAAGGACTAATTTATCTTGTAATCATGTCTTTGATTGATGGAAATTCTCTAAAAAAATATAATTTAGTTTTATGGTTGGCGTCCCGGCCGTAACCCACCTTCTGTTCTAAGCAGCATTCATCTAATCGGAGTACCCGCGCCTCATGCGGTTTTCATAGGCGCCTATTACCCCTTTCACGGCGTGGGCCGGCTGTTTCACCCTCACAAGGCCGCTCAACGTTTCCGTATCATAGTTATTAGCATTGCAAGGTTTGTTTTCTGATCCTGCACCCGAACTCTCATCCGACATTTTACATGCCACGCCTCCGCATTGTGGGTGGAGTTTCCACAAGCTTAAAGCTCGGCAGCTGCCCACCGGCTCGCCAACCGAATAGATCCTGAATTAAGACTATGATTAAGTTTTAGGTGTTTCAACCATGCATAGGCCTTCATTTCCGTTTCGATGTGGTTTCCTTTTGAGGCTTAGCACCTCGAGCGATTGGGGGCAGCGGGCTAAACGCCTCGGCCGAAGCCTTGACGCTTACACCCCTGCTCCATCAACCTCATCTTCTTTGAGAGCTCTCGTCACAACCAGCACACCTGTTACCAGGTGCACTATTGGGTTGGAGCGGCCGCCTATTTTCGGGAGAGGTTTCGAGCTTAGATGCTTTCAGCTCTTATCCTCGGCAGCGTGGCTGCCCGGCACTACCCTGTCGGACAACCGGTAAACTAGAGGCTACGATACCCCGTTCCTCTCGTACTAGGGGCGCCTTGCCCTCAGGCGACCAACACTCCCAGCAGGTAGAATCCGACCTGTCTCACGACGGTCTAAACCCATCTCGCATTCCCCTTTGATCGGCGAACAGCCGCACCCTTGGGCCCTGCTGCGGACCCAGGATGGGAAGGGACGACGACGGAGTACCAATCCTCCTCGTCGATAGGGACTCTCGGAGGAGACGAGCCAATTACTCCTGGGGTAATTTTTCTGTCACATCCAGCCCCCAACAATAGGGACATGAATGATCGCTAGACCCGGCTTTCGCCTCTGGATCCCTTGCTGGTGAGGATCCAGTCAGCCCGACTTTTGGTCTTGCCCTCTACTCCGGAGTTCTGACCCGGATGAGTCGAGCTTAGGGCCCCCTTGATCTCTTGTCGAGGGGGTGCCGCCCCAGCCAAACTGCCCACCTGCCGTTGTATCGGAGTTGCCTCCGGTAAGAGAAGTAACCACGGATAGGTGGTGTTACATTGTTGCCTCCCCACCCCCCGGAGAGGATGGTTCGAAGGCTCCCACCTACACTCTGTACCCATGACCACGTCCCAGCAGCAAGCTGCAGTAAAATTCCACAGGGACTTTTCGCCCCGCTGGGAGATCCTAGACTGTTCGTCTAAGTGATGTGAGTTCACCGGGCCCCAGGCGGGGACAGTGGGGGGGTCGTTGGTCCATTCATGCACGTCGTAACTTACACGACAAGGCATTTGGCTACCTTAAGAGAGTCAGAGTTACTCCCGGCGTTTAGTGGCCCTTAGCTCGGTTGAACCCAAGTTTTAGGTACCACCACTGGCCAGGACTCAACGGCCGTTCACACCCTTTCGGGCTTGCGGCCACCTATGTTTTTATTAAACAGTCGCCTCCCCTTTGTCACTGCGACCTGAAACCCCAGCCTAAGCTAAGGCTTCAGGCACCCCTTATTCCTAAGTTACGGGGCTATTTTGCCGAATTCCCTCGCCCTGAGTTGTACCCGATACGTCTGAGGCTTCTCACCTAGGGCACCTGTGTCAGTTCTGGGTACGATCACGAAGAATCCTTTCTGCAGAATTTTCATTGGCTCCTGGAATCGGCTGAACCACCCTAAAACGGGTGGCTATTCCCCACTTCACCCAGTTCTCACCATTACGGTACTCCCTGGGTTTAAAGGGTTAAATGAAGTGACAGCTTCACTCAACCTATCCGGAAGCGTCATGCTGCAGACTCGCGTTGCCGCATGTATCTCCGTGGTACCGGAATATTAACCGGTTTCCCATTCGGAATGCTCAGTTAAGGCTATCCTTAGGATCGACTTACCCCCGGCTGACGACGCATTGCCGGGGAACCCTTGCCCTTTCGACGGAAGAGATTCTCACTCTTCTTAGCTGTTACTGACGCCGGGATCTGCACTTGTGGACAGTCCACTGGATCTCACGACCCAGCTTCCGCCCGACCACAACGCCCGCCTACCAACACGGCTACTGCCGTGCTCCAAGGTATCGGTACCTAGCTTAGTCCCGTCTATTTTCGGCGCCCCCAACCTCGGCTGGTCAGCTGTTACGCACTGCTTGGAGGGTAGCTGCTTCTAAGCTTACCTTCCAGCTGTCTTTGGTTGAGGACAACCTTCGATTTCTACATTTAGCTAGGATTTTGGGACCTTAACCTTAGTTCGGGTTGTTCCCCTCGCGACCTATGAGCTTACCCCATGGCCCGTCTCCAGCTGTCTACAGCTCTGGCATATTCGAAGTTTGAACGAAAAGGAGGACCTTTCGGCCCCTTACTTTTCAATCAGTACTCTACCCTGCCAGAAACCTCGAGCTGGGCTATCCTGCGAGATATTTCGGCGGGAACTAGCTATCACCGAGTTAGATTGGTCTTTTGCCCCTAACCTCAAGTCTGAGAAGTGAATTGCACGTCAACACTCCTTCGGGCCTCGACCCAGCTTTCGCTGGGCTTCACCCTGCCCAAGGTTAGATCACTCGGTTTCTAGTGTCATCCCTGTGATTCTGGACACTTTCATATCCCGTCCCTCACACCGAATAAACGGTGCTGCGGACAGTCGGTTTCCCTACGGCTCCAGGCTTCTAACCCTTAACCTCACCACAAAGATGAACTCCCCGGCCCGTGCTCCAAAACGGAACATACGATCTTGGTCCCCCCTCCTCGTATTCCTTATTGCTAAGGTTTCCTTCGGAGGGGATCTATCCTTTCAGACCGTAAACGTCTGTAACCACCTGATTTCAGGCACTTTTCACCCCCCTTCCGGGGTGCTTTTCAGCTTTCCCTCACGGTACTAGTGCGCTATCGGTCTTGGGACGTATTTAGTCTTGGAAGTTGTTTCCTCCCAGCTTCCTATGCTTGAATCAAAGCATAGTACTCAGGGACTCCAACCCAACCCCTACCTGCTTACGTTTACGGGGCTATCACCCTCTATGGCAGGCCGTTCCAGGCCACTTCAACTTCACAGGTGAGAGAGCGGTCGGGCCCTACAACACCACATCCCTGCATAGTTTCCCATACAGGTTCAGTTTGGACTCTTCCCCTTTCGCTCGCCGCTAATAAGGGAATCTCAATTGATTTCTCTTCCTCCCCCTACTTGGATGCTTCCGTTCGGGGGGTTCCCACCCCTACTAGGGGTGCCGCAGGTAAACCTGCAGCAGGAAGTCCTATTAGGACATCTCCGGATCGAAGGCTGCGTGCGCCTACCCGGAGCTTATCGCAGCTTGCCACGTCCTTCCTCAGCGCCCAAGCCAAGCCATCCGTCAGGTGGCGTATCATGCTAAGCTTGCTCAGGAACTCACATCGAATTTACGTTGAAGGCCTATGCATGGTCTTCACTATGAGCTGAATAGAGCTCACTCAACCCTTCACCTCCAAAAAATATTTTGGAGGCTGCATTATCAAAGGTTCACAATCTTCCTTATGCCCCTTAATCCAAATAGTTCTTTTCTAAGGAGGTGATCCGGCCGCAGGTTCCCCTACGGCCACCTTGTTACGACTTCTCCCCCCTTGTCTAACTTAGGTTCGACATGGCCAACAAGACTATGCCTCACCCGAACCAAACTCAGGTGGAGCGACGGGCGGTGTGTGCAAGGAGCAGGGACGTATTCACCGCGCGATGATGACACGCGGTTACTAGGGATTCCATGTTCACGAGGGCGAGTTACAGCCCTCGATCCCAACTGAGGCTGGGTTTGGGGATTACCTTCCCTTCTCAGGGTCGGAACCCATTGTCCCAACCATTGCAGCTCGCGTGTGGCCCAGGAGATCTGGGGCATACTGACCTGCCGTGGCCCGCTCCTTCCTCCTCCTTAGCGGAAGCAGTCCCCCTAGTGTGCCTGGATTCCCGAAGGAACCCGATGGCAACTAGAGGCACGGGTCTCGTTCGTTGTCTCACTTAAGAGAACACCTCACGGCACGAACTGGCGACGGCCATGCGCCTCCTCTCAGCTAGTCCAGTAAGACCTTTAATCTGACTTTCATCCAGCTGTCGCTCCTGGTAAGATTCCCGGTGTTGACTCCAATTAAACCGCAAGCTTCACCCCTTGTGGTGCTCCCCCGCCAATTCCTTTAAGTATGCTGTCAGGAAAGCTCACTATCGATAAATTACTGAACCAAAAGTCCAGTTAAGAACAATTGAATTTATACTAAGGACACGTGCGCCCCTGAATTATCTTAAATTGATCTCATGTAACATTTACTACCGTAAGCCTTTCCAGATTTCAGCCTTGCGACCGTACTTCCCAGGTGGCAGGCTTAATGGCTTCCCTGCGGCACCGAGCTGGCCCGTAGCCATCCCGACACCTAGCCTGCATTGTTTACAGCTGGGACTACCGGGGTATCTAATCCCGTTCGCTCCCCCAGCTTTCGTCCCTCACCGTCGGGCGCGTTTTAGTCGGCCGCCTTCGCCACTGGTGGTCCTCCCGGGATTATAAGATTTCGCCCCTACCCCGGGACTACCGCCGACCTCCCCCGCCCCCAAGCCGAAGAGTATTCTCCGCAGCCCGACGATTGAATCGTCGGATTTAACGGTGAACTTTTCCGGCCGGCTACGGACGCTTTAGACCCAATAATCGTCCCAACAACTCGAGGAGCTGGTATTACCGCGGCGGCTGACACCAGACTTGCCCTCCCCTTATTCATTCGGCTCATTACACCGAACAAAAGCCACCCTCAGCGGATGGCACTCGGGGTGACCCCGTCACACTTTCGTGCATTGCGGAGGTTTCGCGCCTGCTGCGCCCCGTAGGACCTGGGCCCTTGTCTCAGTGCCCATCTCCGGGCTCCCTCTCTCAAGGCCCGTACCGGTTATAGGCTTGGTGAGCCTTTACCTCACCAACAACCTGATCGGGTGCGGTCCCATCCTCAGGCAATACTGAAAGGCATGTTATCAATACCCTTTGAACGAAGAGTCATTCCAGACTTCCTCATCTATCAGAAATTAGCCCCAGTTTCCCGGGGTTGTTACTGTCCTGAGGGTAGGTTAACCACATGTTACTGAGCCGTGTGCTGCGTCCCTAACATAGCCAAGGAACGCGCAACTCGCATGGCTTAATCTCACCCCGATAGCAGTTGGGTCCGCCAGGATCAAGCGGAGTTAATATTCTCCCATAAAAGTTGGGACTATATGAAATACAGTCTGCTTTTCCCTATTTGGATTAAGGATTGGCAGGATAGACTGTGAACCAACATTAGACCAAAGCGTTCCTAGAGGCATATTCATAGGTTTGTTTTGGTCTTCATCATTTTACCCGCGATTGGAGGTCAGCCTTTCATCCATGGGCCATCGAGCCCTTAACGTCGGGTTGACGCCGCCACTGGATCACGGGCACGCAATCTTCTGCGTTCCGACTTCCCCTATCATTACCTCGATATATAAATCTCTTGATTATCAGAATTTGTTTTTTTTGACTTTTCAAAATCAATTAATACAGATGATTATTAACTGGATTGAATATTTTTCTTTTTACTCCCTCTTCTATAAAGGAAATAAACATAACCATCAACCAAAGCTTCTTCACTTGCTTTTAGAACGTTCGGAGAAACACCTACTGTTGACCATCGAATTCCTTCTGCTTCAAATTCTATGAAGACTCTTACTGCAGCAGCGGTTCCTTTCTCAACATCGATTTCTCTTACTCTATAACCTATCAGTCGAACTTTAGTAAGTTCTGGGTAATAGACTTGAAGTGCTTTTTTTAACGCTACGTCAAATGCGTTAACGGGACCATTACCTTCACCTGCAGTAATCAAGGTTTCTTGATTTACCATTAGCTTTACACTACACTCAGCTCGGACATTCCCACTTTCACCGGTTACAAAAGCTCGCCAATTGACAAGATCAAAATAATTTAGTTCATCTCCTAGAGTTTTAGCATATAAAAGATGAAGAGTTGCATTTGCGTTCTCGAAATTATATCCTTTTGCTTCCATCTCTTTTATTTTCCAAAGAAGACTTTTTGCTTTTTGATCAGATTTGTCCAGTTGGAATCCAAAATCTTTAGCCCTTGAAACAATATTAGCAAGTCCAGCTTGACTGGAGATAGAAATCATTCTAGCGTTTCCGACAAGACTTGGATCAATACTCTCGTATGCTTTTGGAAATTTTAAAACAGCATGACCATGTAGACCTGCTTTGTGAGCAAAAGCATATCTACCAACAAAAGGCATGTAATTATTCCTATTGAGATTTGCTATCTCAAAAACATAATCCGATAATCTTGTAAGTTTCGTAAGATCTAATCCAGTATTGTAACCAAGACTCAGCTCAAGATTTGCAACGAATTCTATCAAGTTTGCATTTCCACATCTCTCACCGATTCCATTGACAGTTCCTTGGAAATGATCTGCACCTGCCAATGTTGCGAATAGAGAATTTGCTAATGCTAATCCTTTATCATTGTGGGCATGAATTCCTATAGACACTTTTATTCTATTTTTTACATTACGTGTAACTTCAAAGACCTCTGATGGAAGAGAATTTCCACGTGTATCACAGAGTACAACTGTTTTTGCTCCACTTTCAGCAGCTTTCTCAAGAGTTCTTAAAGCATATTCTTTATCCTCTTTATACCCATCAAAGAAATGCTCTGCATCAAAGATAACTTTTCGACCTTTATCTCTCAAGTGTTTTATTGAATCTGCTATCATCCTCAGATTTTCTTTTTCTGTAGTTTCCAGAATTTTTTCAACATGCAGTTTCCAAGATTTTCCCACAATAGTCGTATAATCTGTATTCACAGATAACAAGTCTATTAGATTCTGATCTTTTTCAGTTCTCGAATTTGGTTTTCTTGTTGCCCCAATAGCTGATATAGGACCGTCTAATTTTTCGTCTTTAAGATTCCTAAAGAATTTTATTTCTGATGAATTCGCTTCACTAGGCCATCCACCTTCAATAAGATCTATTCTGAAATCCGATAATCGTCTTGCGATCTTTAGTTTATCCTCAACAGAGAAATTGATACCGACTGCTTGATTTCCATCTCTTAGAGTAGTGTCATAGAACTCAATATTTCTACTTTTATTATGGTTTTTTACTATTTTTACAATATCTGATGATAGAGCATTATTGAATTCTGAATAATTACCTTTGGAGTAACTCTTGTAGAGAAGTTTTTTTAGGTTAGTCGAGAATTTGGTGGCCACCCAAATCTAATCCCTCAATTACACTAATTTCTAAAGCATGACCACCCCAGTTTAAAAAGATTCCTAGCTTATCAATCATACAGAACTATTTAGTGTAGAATCTAAATAATTCAATATGTAAATGCACAAACTTATTTCAATAAAGAACCAACATTTCAAGTTTCAAATCTCCTATGAGAGGCTACATTCAAGATTAATGTGGATTCATTCTTGCAGATTATAATTCAAAATTTTGGAAAAATACCTGAAGAAGAAAAGTTAGAAATTCAATCCATAATGAAGGAATTCTATCAACGACTCAAATCCCATAATTTAGAAATAGTAGATTTAATCATATTTGAAAATTCATCACTAATGGAAGCTTATTCAAGATTACAGCAAGACTCCATTGGAGTTGTCTCTACTGGTTCCGAAACAGGATTCATAGCATCACATGAAGCTTGGACTGGAATACCAAGAATACTTGTATGCTATGAGCGATTGAAAAAAGTAGAACCTATTATGAAGCAAGCGATTCTCAGACACGAAGCTGCCCATTCCGTCCTACATGGATCTCCAGAATATTATATTTTCCAAATCCCTAGATCACTATCCAAAGCCGCAGAGATTTTTAATCTACCTAGAGATCTTTTACTCGAAATACTATATTTGATCTCGATAGCAGTAAAAGATTATGAAGTTATAAGATTATTAACAAGCTATGACTATGTCAAAGATCAAATAGCATACGCTTCTTATTTTATCAAACCTGGAAAAGATGACCTCCAAGCGTGGAAAATATCAGAGGGAGATTTCAAAAAAGAATTACTATGTTTACTTTCAAGACTCAAGGATCTAACCTGCTTTATTGCAGCCCATAAAAACCAAAACATTGGTTATAGTATCATCGAAAAACAACTTGATTACTTTCCTAAAATACAGAGTATGACTCTCTATTCAATTGCTCAATCACTTACCGAAATGGATAATCATGACACATTTACAAAAATTGAATTAGTGACAGAATTAATCGTAAAGAGATTGATGGAGGGAGTATTTAGATTAAAGTAGAAATAGATCGCATACTAATTTTTAATAGTGCTCATTGATTTAAAAGAAACACTAGTAATAGGATTGATACTGCTGATATCCTGGATATCCTTGGTATGGTTGATATGACTGGTACTGCTGATAAGGTTGATAGGATTGATATTGTTGATAGGGTTGATAAGCTTGGTATTGCTGGTTTTGTTGATAGGGTTGACCTTGACCTTGATACATCTGTTCGTAAAGCTTCTGTAAACCCATAGTGTAACCCTGTTGATACGCATACTGATATGCTTGATCATACATCTGTCTGTAAGCCTTCTGTTGAGATTCATAATCTTGTGGAGGTTGAGGTGGATATTGACCTGGAGGATACTCACCAGAGGGTGGATATTGACCAGCAGCTTGAGAAGGCTGAGGGTAAGGACCATATCCTGGATATTTTGGTACGCGCGCTCTAGGCTTTGTATTAAATATTAACGCAGCCAACATCAACAACAATCCAAGTGGGAAAAAGAGCATGAAAAAAAGTACACTGTCAGTGAAACGCCCCCACCATACCCATGTTACAATAAGAACGATAAATCCAACTGCTATAATTGCAGCTCCAGAAACAATCATTGCAAGCTTTGCGCCAAAGGAAATTTCTACCATAAGATATCTTTTCCATAATAGTGGCTTGGCTGATGTTTCAATCTATACATATCACAAATAAAACGCTTTGGGGAAAGCCTTTGATCAAATATACTAAATAAAACACTATGAAAAAAAAAAGTATATTCATATCAAATATACCAATACAAATCTAATTTCATTACGATAAGCTTTACAAGATGTCAGTATGAAATGTGAATATTATGCCTCAAATCAAAGCATTTTGTCCAGGTGGCCTTACCAGTTTCTTTGAGCCTTATAAAATCAGATCAACAAAAAAGAAACTCGGAAAAGATCTTAAAATTAGAGCTCGAGGTGGTGGTTTCACTCTTAAAAAAGGAACTACAACATGGGTGAAAACATCTAGAACGAGAACAAATAAAATTAATATTTTTATAAGAAAAAGGCCAACAGATAATTTTGACACAACAAGAACTGTTACAGAATTATTATTAAAGAAAACAGACCGAAAATATCAAGTTAAGATTAATCATAATATTGATTTGCCAATAGGCTCGGGATACGGAACTAGCGCTGCTGGCGCTCTCTCGACTGCCCTCGCTATAAACGAGGCTTTAGGACTTGGAATGACATTTGATGAATTGGGATTCTATGCTCATGTAGCTGAAATAAGGTGCAGAACTGGGCTTGGAACTGTTGGACCCCAGATGGTAGGAGGATGCATACTACAGACAGAAGGAGGCCCTCCGGGGCTATGCAAAATAGATAGGATACCTATTCATCCCTCATACAGAATCGTGTCAGGATACATTGGACCTATACCAACATCAAAGGTTCTAAGTTCAGCTACACTCTATAAAATAATAGGCGTAGAGGGAAGAAAAACAATGCAGATTATACTCTCAAATCCAACTCTAAGAAATTTCTTAACTAAATCAGAAGAATTTGCTTCAAATATTGGGTTTATGACAGAGAAAATTAGACGACTCATTAAAATAACTAAGAAAAATGGTTCGATCGGAGCTACCCAAAACATGTTAGGAGAAGCGTTCCATGGAATAGCTGATGCTCAACGAGTTCCTGAGATTCTTGATGCATTAAATTCCTATGACCCAATGATTAAATTCTTCTCTACTGCAATAGATTTCGAAGGAGCAAGACTTCTCTGAAAAATAGATTGAAATTTCAAATTTTATTCTAAGACAAAGAATAGTGGTTAAGGCGAGACTATCCATATTAGGAAGATTTTGATTACATACACAAGAAGGAAAATGCCTTCAAAAAGTTCAGCCTTCCTTGCTTTGATCCTACTGATACTTATAGCATCATCATATGTTTGGGAAGGTAAAAGCCAAGGAGGATCTATAAGTGGACGAGTTTATGCTAGAAATTATCTTGGTGATTATGTTCCAGCAGGTTTCGCAACAATTTTAGTGGAAGGAGAGCATCTTGAGACAATAGTCAGGACTACTCCCGATGGGTATTATTTTGCATATCTACCAATTGGCACTTACACTATGACTGCGACTCTCTCTACTGTTACACTTGATTACTTCCAATCGAAAATCATTAGCTTATGGAGCTCCTCTGAGATAACTGTCAATTTCTATTTAGAACCTATGATTAACTCAAGATTTTCATCAATTTCGATAACAATTATGACTGTTGGACTTCCATCTCACTTATCTACAGAATTAAAAATTGATGAATCACCACCTGCGTTGATTAAGGCAGAGAAACCATTTATTTTTGAAGTGGAGAGAGAAACAAGTCATGCAATTTCTATCCAACCTTATATTACAACTTCAGAGAATGTGAGATATTATTGTCCAGATAATATCTGGAATTTTGATAGTGCAGGTGAGACTATGGATGCTGCTGATATAGTTCATACATTTGACTATAAAACTGAATATTTTCTTTCTGTCATTGTCCCTCATGGGTCGGCTTCAAAAAAATCAGGATGGTATGCTAAAGAGTCTTTAATTTCACTGACTACTCCTGATGAAGTGAATATTAGTCAAGGAGAAAAAGATGTTTTTGACGGTTGGATAATTGGAAATTCTGAAGATAGAGATAGCAGTATTAATTTTAACATTAGATTTCCGTTGGAAATCAGAGCAAAGTATCATAGAGAATATTTTCTTAAGTTAAACTCAAAATACGGTAATCCAACCGGTATTGGTTGGTATGAAGACGGTTCAACTACGACAATAAACATAGAGAAAGAACTGACGATGCCAGGCTTATTTGGATTTCTTGGTGGAAAAATAATCTTTGATAAATGGAATGGTGAATTTCAATCAAAAAATAATATCGCCGATGTTTACATGGATTCTCCTAAGATAATAACCGCAAATTGGAGAGAAGATTACACCCTAACTCAAATAATTGGTGCATTGATGCTCTTCATCATAGTAGCACTCTTGGTCATGACAATATTGAAAAAACGCAAGAAGAAATCTTAGTTAATACCGATATGGCGTTTGAAGTTTTCTAGTATTTAAAACCAGATTTGAAGTTAATCAGTGACCTTGTAACCAGTTTTAGCTATCTCTCCGACTTAAGCTCGCGCAGACATAATTCCATGCTACAGGAAAACATGTGCAATAATTTTCAATAACAAAGGGAGGTAGAGAACATAGAGAAATACGGAAAAGACAGGTTACCTATCTGCTTCAATAATGTTAATTTGAATAGTTTTTTACCCCGCCTTTATTTTGGAAATGAGATTCTAGATAGTATCTTTCAAGGGCTTAAACCCGGACAGATAGTTTATCTCCACGGTTCTGAAATATGTTTGACCCTTGCTGAAGTTCTTTGTCTAAAAGCACAACTTCCAATCAATGAGGGGGGAATTAGTTCAAAGATAGTCTTTCTCGATAATTCATGTAGTTTTAATATTAAAATCATTACAGATCTTTCTCGTGAACATAAACTAGACAAATCTGTAATTTTTCAAAATATATTACTCTCTAGATCATTCACCTGTTTCCAATTGACAAATCTCATAGAATGTAAACTTGAGAAAATACTTGAAGATACAGGCAGTAAATTTATTGTAGTCTCAGAATTTCCTTTACTGTACTGTGACAGAGACTTAGAAGAAGACCTTGGCAAAGATCAATTTAGTAGAGCGTTTTTAGGTTTAAAAACTACTATAAAATCGAAAGATGCAATAGCATTCATAACCTATTCTGGACATGAATCCACAAACCGAATGAATACACTTGAAAGACATACCAAGCGACTATGTGACATAGCAGCGAATGTTACAGTAAAAGATTTTACTAAAATAATTCTTGAAAAACATCATTCAATTCCTATTCAAGTGATCATTCCAGAAAGGGTAAACATGGAGCTCAAGAGCTTCTTGGAAGTAGTTTAGCATGGGAAGAACGATACTTCCCTATAGATCAGCTATCGAACGTGAGATCTCACATACTTGGAAAAAATTTGCAAGAATGCTAAGAAGAGAAGAAAAAGCATCTTTTGAAGATCTAATAAACACTATCAGAAACTACGCATTTGAAGCTGGAGCCGCAGCCTTCCCTTCTGTAATTGATGGCATGTTCCTCTCAGCAATTTTCGCTCATACAATAGAGTTGAAAGAATTGAGAAAATCTATCAAAGAGGTTCAGAAAACTATTGAGCAACTCAAAAATTCAAGGCTGGATCCTTGATCTCTACCATAAAAATGGGAAGATGAACATTTGGGTAAAATCCAAAAATGGATTACATCACTTAACCGATGAATGGATCCCATCCATTTATGTTTCAGGAAAAAAATCAGATTTAATTGAACTTACAAGGTTACTCAACAACCCAAACATATTATTTGAAGAGAAGTATCTTAGTCCAGAAACCCATAGAAAGTCTGAAGTCCTCAAAATTCCGGTCCATACACACAATCAAGCACTTGACCTCGCAAAATACATAACACTATCGTCAAGAAAATTTTCACTTTTCAACGTAGATATTCCATCTGAACAAATTTACCTTTACGAAGAGAACATATTCCCTCTAGCTCAAATTGAAGCTAATCTAAAATATAATTCTATTAAATGGCAGATTATCGATAAAAGTAGTGACATAAATTATCAAATCCCAGAACTGAATTGTATCAATTTAGATATCACAACAAATTCTCAAAACAAAATTCCAAATTTTAAAGACAAACTACAGAAGATCACTATCAGAAATCAAGAGGAAGAAATTATAATAGACTCTAACGATGAAGAAGAAAACCTTCTTGAACTTGTAAGACTTTTCAAAAAGATCGACCCTGATGTAATCTATACTCACAACGGAAACTCGTTTCTATTCCCATACATTGAGAAACATGCTCAAAAACTAGGAATTTCCAACCAAATCATTCTTGGACGTGAACACAACCCTTTAAAAATTCTGATGCAAAAAGGCAGATCATATTTTAGCTATGGCAGAATTCACTATCGTCCTACTTCTACCCGTATTTTAGGAAGAATACACATAGACACAAAACACTCTTATTTTCACAATGATTGTGGACTCGAAGGAATAATAGAAATTTCTAGAACTTGTCGCATTCCTCTACAGAGATGTGTCGATTCAACTATAGGAACGAGTATGACTTCCATCCAACTTTATTATGCCTTTAGAAAAGACATCCTAGCCCCATGGTTCAAAGCTCTTCCAGAAGATCTCAAGACCGCTGAAGAACTTATCATTGCTGATAGAGGTGGACTGTATTATTCTCCTAGAGTAGGCGTCTATGAAGATGTTGGAGAACTTGACTTTTCCTCACTCTATCCAACCTTAATGTGCAAATTCAATTTGAGTGGCGAAACTGTCAGATGTAGATGTTGCCCACAATCCCGAAACAAAGTCCCGGAGTTGGGATATAACATCTGCGAGAAGAGAAGAGGCATAGTTCCAATATCGCTTGAAGAACTTCTAGAGAAGAGACTACGATATAAACAAATGATGAGAGAAGCACGTAGTCCATTATTGAAAGAGAACTATAGGAAAAGACAGGCAGCACTCAAATGGATACTTGTGTGCGCATAATGTTCCAAGTGATAGCTTGAACATGCGTATTCGGCTACCTCGGTTTCAAAAATGCAAGATATGGGAAGATCGATGCTCACATTGCTACATGTGCATTTGCAAGAGATACACTTCAGAAAACAATACAAATTGTGGAGTCACAATCTTTCAATTTACTCCACGCGATAGTTGATTCTGTATGGGTTGCAAAGCAAGGTGCAGAAGAAGCTGATTATCTAGAACTAGCTGATAAGATCCAAACTAAACTAAATCTACCACTGTCCTTCGAAGGCAAATATCGATGGATAATATTCTTAACTTCAAAAGTTAAACTTGGAATTCCTACACTTAACAGATATTTTGGAACTTTCATTGATGGAACGATAAAATATAGAGGAATCGAAGCTCGAAGACGTGATATCCCACCATTCGTAAGGCGTTGTCAATTAGACATCATATCTCAACTTTCAGAGGCAAACAATTCAAGAGAACTCTACAAGTCAGTTCCAAGAGCCATCGAAAAAATTAGAGAATATATAAAAACTCTGAGAGAGTTTGATATTAATCCTCTAGACTTGATGATTCAGAAACGACTATCAAAGGATGTCTCAGATTATGAGAATCATACTCTCCAGTCTATAGCTGCAAGACAATTAACTAAACAAGGCCTAAGGATCAATCCAGGGGAGACCATAACCTTTCTTATTGTAGATGAAAAAGATCCTATACCGGAAAAACGTGTTCTTGCAAACGAGTTTGTAACAGAAGATTCGAATTATGACCTTACCAAATATGAAACAATGTTGATCAGAGCTGCATCAACAATACTGTCACCATTAGGTTATGATAGTGATCGCTTACAAAGATCATTAAAGTTTCAAAATCATAAAATTCTGGAGTATATCAGCTGAGAATTAAGACTGTGGTGGGCCGGATGGGATTTGAACCCACGACCCCACGGTGTCTGAAATATATTGACTTATCAGCCGTGTGCTCCTTGACGTCGCTAAGAGCTACCTAACCAAGCTGAGCTACCGGCCCATCCTATTCGTTGGCATCTACTAACCTTATTAAAACTTTTCAACCATTTCTGATTGGTATTTATTAAGAATATGATTAGAGTTGTTACGCTTGCATATAGGAAGATTATGTCTGATTTGGGTTTCGAAAACTGGTAAACCATTTGCTGGATATCGTTTATCAAGTCGAACTTTTCTTAATAGAATAATTAACATAGCAAGCGCGTGCGCTATTATCTTGGTGCAGCTGTCTTATTTAATGGAAGACTCGATTTAGCTTGCGATTAAAAAAAATCATAGACATAGTTAACAAATTCTAAAAGAAGTTGATTAACTAATGACAAAAGAAATTGAAAAAACAGGATTAATTCATGTCTATACTGGAAATGGAAAAGGAAAAACTACTGCAGCTCTAGGATTAGCGCTAAGAGCTGCTGGCCACGACATGAGAATTTGCATAATAATGTTTCTTAAAGGAAGAACCAAATATGGTGAAAAAAATATTACCGCCAAAATAAGTAATATAGAAATATATGCATACGGAGAAGACGATCTAATTATAGGAAATCCAACAAGCAAAGACTTCAAAGAAGCTGAAGAAGCATTCAATCATGCACGACGCGCCATAACCAGTAAAAAATATGATATTGTTATTCTTGATGAATTAACTCATGCAATAAATCTAGGTCTTATTCAATTAAATGATGTAATGGAACTAATCAACGAAAAACCGATCGAATTAGAATTAATAATAACTGGCAGGAACTCACCTTCAGAATTGCTTAATGTCGCTGATTACATAACAGAGGCCAATGAGAAAAAACATCCTTACAGAAAGGGAATCAAAGCACGAAAAGGAATTGAATACTAAAAAGGGAAAAGTTGGATATTCATAAAAATTTTTTTCAGGATCCGAAATAAGACCTTTCAATTTCACTTAGTTCTTTAATATCTTTTACTTTGCTATAATCTTCAAGTGGGTTTTGATTCAATGTAAAGAAAGTGCGTCCCCATTTGAATAAATCTAATACTTCTCTGCATTGATCTTTAAAACCTGTAATGATCAAACTTGCAGCTAGAGCTTCTACTGAACTTAGTCTCTCTAGTTTGGCATAACTCACTGGATTACCAGCTAAAAGTAGAGGTAGACGTCTATTTAATCCAGGATAATTTGATTTTAAGACATTATTGGCATTATTCCAAGAACAATCAATAGCAACCAAACCTCCATGGAGAAAATGTTCCCGATCTGAAGGCAATAGAGTTTTTTTTGCAATTGGATTGAGAACTATTGATCGTCTAGGTATCTGTGATATCGAACGTATACCTTTTGCTAGATTATATCTAACCAGCTTTGAAGAAGTACATTTTCTGGGATCGTCTTGTTCCATAAGATATACGTAAATTCTTACTCTTGGTTTTTTAGCATCCAAGAAACTTTACATCTCTGTGGCTCATCGGATCTATCATGATTCTAGAGATCTCGTCTAAAAGATCCGTAGATAATAGATGAAAACCCTTTTTTTCATATGCAAAATCACCTGCTGCACCATTTATGAAGGCCCCAGCAATTGTAGATTCAAATGGATTACATCTTTGAGCCAATAGTGAAGCGATGATACCAGAAAGTATGTCTCCTGTTCCTCCAACGGTCATGCCAGGGTTCCCTGTCAGATTAAGTCTAACACGAGAACCATCAGAAATTGTGTCAACTCTTCCTTTAAGCAGTACAATAGCATTTATTTGTTTGGCAAATTTCTTCACTTCCATGATTCTGTTTTCGAGTTCATTTGATACCTTTCTAGAAGTTAGTGATTCGAATTCTCCTGCATGAGGTGTAAGAACTACTGGGAAATTCATTTTGCTAATTGAGGTAGTAAGAGATTTTAATGCATCCGCATCAATCAGTGTATGCTTTTTAAGTTCTTGCAGTTTTTTTATTAGACTCTTTGTTGCCCTAGAAGATTCTTTATGTAATCCCATTCCAGGTCCTAAAGCTACAGCATCAACTTTATGAATAATACTTTCGAGTTCTGCTAAATTACTCTGATTGAAATGGCCTCCACTCATCTTGATAGTGATAAGATTTGGTGATATAGTAGAGATAGCTTCAGCTGTCTTTTCGGGTGCCGCGACATATACCAAATCTGTTCCAGCTCTAAGCGCAGCCAGACCTACAAGTGCTGGCGCTCCTGTATAGACCTCACTTCCACCTATTACAAGTAAACGTCCGAAATCTCCTTTCTTGGAATATGGTGATCTTTCTTCCAAACATGTCTCTACATCTCCAGGTCCCACATACAATTCCGCCTCGGGTGGGATTCCAATCGATACGACTTTGATGTCACCCAAATAGTCTTTGCCCTTTGGAAATCCAGATTTTTGGTTATGAAAAGTAATTGTTAGATTTGCTTTTACAGCCTCACTATCTACTTCACCGTTATTTGCATCAAAACCTGTGGGAACATCGACTGATATGATGAAGGCTTTGCTCTTATTCAAGACTCTTGCAGCCTCAAGAATTGGTTGTCTTAGTTTACCTCGAAAACCAACTCCTAGAAGAGCGTCTATCACTACATCAGCGTCAATATTTTCAAGTTGTGTTGAGTCCGTAATGATCTTGGTGTCGATGCTAGATTTCATTCGTCTTATGGTTTGCCAATTACATTTTACTGCTTCATTTTTAATGTTAGATTCAGAACCAATAAGCCACATACTTACATTATAGCCGAGGGAAGCCAGATGTCTTGCTGACACCATTCCATCTCCTCCGTTTCTCCCAGTCCCCGCGAGAACTAAAATTTTTGATTCTGATTTGAATCTAGAGGTTATTTCAGTCGCCAAACTCTTTCCTGCATTTTCCATTAGCTGAAGAGTAGAGATACCTAAATAATCAGAATTAAGATCTAGTCTTTTGATATCTTTAGAAGTCAGATAATTAATAAGCAAGCTCATTAACCTCCATATAATATATCATAGAAAACTCTGATTTAGACCTTAAAACAGATAACATTTCAGCCTATACAAAATTTGCTGAATCAAAGGCTTTCAAGATAAAGGACTCGTTTTATTCATATAGGGAAATCTTTTTGTGTAGTGAATTGAATTCTCGTCCACAGGTATATGATTATGCCTGCGTCATATGTTCTGATAAATACTGAGATTGGATATGAGGATTCAATAGTTAAGCAACTTAGGGAGACACCCAATATTGTTGAGTCATATGTGGTCTATGGTGTTTATGATATAATTGCAAAAGTTGAAGCTGAGACAATGGAAGAGATTAAGGATATAATCACTTCGAGAATAAGACGTCTCGAAAAAGTTCGTTCAACACTTACAATGATCATGATAAGTGGAAAATAGCTATTTTTGATTATAATGATTCTATAATCCAAATTGATTATCGAAAATAGTTATTTTGAGGGTGATATGCGAATCAGAGGTTTAGCCAAATGTCTTCTTGCTCTAGGCGGAACCTCATACGAACCTATTCTGAGATCTCTTGATTTTCTTACATATTTCTCGCTTCCGGGAGGAAAGACCTTTCCACATTTCTCACATTTGTAACCTTGATGTTTACCCTTAGATTTTGCCTTTTTACTACAATTCAGGCAAATTGGATTTTCTTTCACATAAATCTCGGCTAGAGCTTGGACATCAATTTTTTCTAGATTGAGAGTCAAGGGAATATTTTTCTTCTTTTTTACTGCTCCAAAGACTTTTACACGATCTCCGATCTTTAGGTTAACTATTATTTTTCTGAATTCTCTTGTCGGTTCATAAGCAGCACAATTGATCTCTCCAGTGCTGTCACTCAATGAGAATATTATATGTCCTCCAATGATTGTTCTAGGTATCTCGGATACTTTCCCGCTTATTATAGCTGAGTTAAGTGGTTTTAGATCTTTAATTTTAGTGGATATCAGGTGTGCATCAGTTGCTTGATTACTCTTATAGATAATTAATCTCTCGATTGGTTCATATGATTTGATTATTTTTAATGCTTCTAAAGTTGATTCAGGGTCTTGGGATCTAATACCAAAAAGAATTGGACAAGGTGTATGAGGAGTGATTCTGTTCTCACCTGTGTTGGGATCTATATTATCGAATGTTCTGGGGTATGTTTTTCTATCCATCTCGATAACGCTATTGATATCTATGTTTCTCTTTGTACCTCTGTAACTTTTTTTTCTGTATGCGAGTAATTCGTATGTTGAGTCTAACTCGAAATTCTCTCCAATAGCGGCTAATGCTCCAATGATTCCTCTGCCAAGTTTGAATTTGTGATACTCCGCACCTATTTTTTTGGCAAGTCTCTCTGCATCTTCTATTTTTACAATCCCTTGAATGACTTTTCTCGAGAATTTTTGTAACTCATTAGGTATCGATTTGCCTACATAGAAGACAACTCCTGGATTTGTTGAGGCATGTTTGAGTTCTGCAAGCTGCTCCACAGTTTTTAATACAATTTCTTTTAGTTCTCTAAATGTTGATGGATTGTATGTTACCTCTATGGAAATAGCACAATTACCTCTAGTCTTCAAAGGCCAGTTTGGATTCAATCTTACTAGTTTTGGATAGGGTTTTAGATTAAACTCTTGATCTTTTAGCTTATCACATATTACTGCGCCAATGTATGTTGTACACATCCCCTCATTAGAGTCAGTATCATCAATGCCGATCCGAACGGTTAACATTATTACCACCTAGAAATGCTTTTTCCTTTACGTTCTAAATTGAATGGCTTCTGAATATTTTACATAATTTTATCTGCATATTTTCTTACATTTTCCCAATTCCAAGAGATGGAAACATACCCATATCGGATGTTTCATTGCTCAAAGGATGTCATATAAAAATAAAGAAGGTGAGGAGAGATTAAACGATTCGATTTCGAAAATTTCTAAATCTTTTCTGCAACTGCAAATCGGTCTCGGACTTGGGTAACTCGTATATTAACACGGTCACCTGGCTTCGTACCTGGAATGAAAACAATAAAGCCTTCTATCTTTGCAAGTCCATCTCCTCGTCTGCTGAGGTCTTCGATCTCAACTTCATATTCCTTCCCTTCCTCAACAGGCTTTTCAAAAGAAGCCATAACAGTATCACCTCTTCAACTTTTGCCAGTTATAAGAACAAGTAACAGTAAACCGTGTAGACCGGTCCTGCCTCCATCTCCTATAGACCAGCTTACGAGCAGACAAAAGTACACGTCTTATAAATGTTGCTAATTAATTACCTAAAGAATAACAGATAGAGATTCTTGAACTCTGATTTAGATACTCTAGGATTACAAGGGCAAAACATTTATTTTCATTATTCTCAAGAGCAGTGTAGCGGGGTGGGGTAGTTTCTTCGTAATGAAGAAGCCTAACCAGGTTTAACCCGCAGGGCTCATATGAATAAAGACCGGAGAAACCCTGAGATACTCGATAAAATCGGGCTCAACCGGTAGTTCGAATCTACCCCCCGCTACCAAAAACAGAAATCATTGTGCGCGTTCTTTTCCAATTCTTCTGAAAAATCGGCCAAAAATAAATCCAGCTAATAAAAAGGCTATGAGAAATATTAAAACAACAATGGCTGGATCTGGAATGAGTCTAACAAATCCCTCATAGACACTCCATGATAATAGACCACCTGCCAATAGACCTGTGAATATACCAACCATAGCTGTTTTGGTGTCAAGATCCATTAAATATGCGATTATTACTGCTATCCACCATCCTATGAGAAACGTACAAACAGCTATGGCACCTTGTACTCCAAGTCTCCCGGAATATGTCAAAAAAAGTCGAGAACTATCACCATACCTTACTTTGATTTTGTCTAGATATGGTTGTATTCTCGGAGATTCATCTAGTATGCGCATAAGTTTCAACAGTGCATAAGATACAAAACCATCTATCGCTATTACCGAAAACATTGACAATACTGTTGGGATTCCTTGAGAGTGCCCATAAACAATAGCAAGTGGGAAACCTCCTAGTAATGATAGGATAGTAAATTGTGACACTCTAGCTTGTAAAATACCTCCAAAAACGAGTCCGGTTATAAACGCAAGTCCTACACTAAAGAAAGGGTGTCTAGCCAAGAGACTTCTTATGCCCTCGATTTCACTTGAGAAAGTCTCTCTTAACGATCCTGTTAGAGAGGTTGCTTCCTTTCTTGATTGACCAAATTTTAGCCTCATTTTTGAAAATGAGCTGGCTTTTTTCTTCATAAGAAATCCCTGTAAGACTTTCTCTTAGATCTTGAAAATTGAGGTGTCAGACAATCTTTTTGATCATTACCCCTTTTTTGCTGTGTAACTAATTCTCTATTACTATGCTTAAATAACTTAGTTGGAATGGCAAATTAAGTGCGTTCTAATAACAATTGAATGATTATTGAACATATAATATGATCAATACAAATTACTCTTTTAGGATCATCAAAGATTAATATTTGAAACTCAATATTGCCAAAGGATTGAAGTATTAGTCTATACGCTGAGTAAATTATGATTACTACTGATGTTCTAATAATTGGAGCTGGACCCGCAGGATTACAGGCAGCAATTCATTCTTCACGTAGCAAATCAAAAACTATTGTGATAGGTAAGACAAAACTCAGTAGTTTGAAATGGGCTCACATTGAGAACTACTGCTGTATGGATAAAACACATCAAGGACCTGATTTCTTGGATAGTGGTGTCAAACAAGCAAAAAGATTTGGTGCGGAGATGATCGAAGAAGAAATCCTCAAGATAGAAAATATTGCTACTAAATTTAAAGTATACACTGATGCTGGTAAAGAGATAATTTCAAAATCTTTGATTCTCGCAACTGGGATAAAGAGAAATAAACTTGGAGTCAAAGGTGAAAAACAATATCTTGGAAAAGGCGTGAGTTATTGTGTTGATTGTGATGCAAACTTCTTCAAAGGAATGACAGTTGCCGTAGTTGGCGATGGTTCTGCTGCCGCCAGTGGTGCTCTTCTCTTGACTGCTTACGCCCACAAAATCTATCTCATATCAGAAAGTTTGAAAGTTGATGGACGTCTCAACAGTCAAATCGAAGCCTCTGAAATACAACTTGTAAAAGGTAAAGTTAAGGAGATACAAGGGAATGAAAAGGTTGAAAGAGTTATACTATCTGATGAAGCTTCGATTGACATATCCGGTGTATTTATTGAATTGGGTCAAAAAGGTGCAATCAAACTTGCATCAATTTTAGGAGTAATATTGAATGACCAAGGCTATATAATGACGAATGAGGAGCAAGAAACAAATATTCCGGGACTCTTTGCTGCTGGAGACGTATGCGGACCACCATTTCAAATTCCAAAAGCTGTAGGTGAAGGATGTGTTGCTGGTCTAAATGCAGCGAGGTACGCACGTAAACCTAAATAGATTATCAGAAAAAAACTCGTAATGATATTAATGAAATGTTATTTTGGTAAAATGTTTTTAATAATATCAATTAAGACCGAAAATAGTTTTTGATTTTGTTAGAAATTTGCCCCCTTGAGAGATCATCTTGTTGGAGACATAACTATTTGCAGTATATTGTCCTAAATCAGCGTCATCTGAAAGTGGAGTACTCACTCCAACTGTAACTATCTCTCCTCTCGTTATTTTTGTTTCCACAAAGACTGGAGGAATAGGAACTCCATCAGGAGTACTTACTTCAACCCAAATCATACCTTTTTCCAGTTCGGCTCCACCATTTTGAACTACTACCCTGACTATAACGGTCTCACCTTGGTTGAAACTAGATCTATTCTCTCCCGATTGATCTGTAACATATAGTGATGCAATCCTAATACTTGGTGTAAGACTTTCTCCCACTGTAAAAGTTGCATGATTATAGCTGTCTTGATAACCCAACAGAGATAAAGTAACAAAAACTGTGTAAGTTCCGCTAGCTTCATCTGTCAATGTGAAATCATCTGAATAATCTCCAAAGTTATCAGTAGTTTTACTGGCAATGTGAATCGTACTGCCATTTGGATCTAGTACTTGTATCGAAATCGTACCATTTGTTAGCTGTGTCTTTCCTGAGTCAATTATTGATCCTGATAAATATACTATTTCGCCTTGACTGTAGGTCGGTTTATCTGGCGAGATAGTAATTGTGAATGATTTTTTTGGATGTACTTTTAGTTTTTTAGAATTTTCATCGTTGTCAACAACTTCATCCTCATCGTCAACATCATCAACAACAACTTCATCGTTGTCAACAACTTCATCCTCATCGTCAACATCATCAGTTCTTTCATTTGAATTTGTTTGACCAATTTTTGGCTTATTCAAATCTTTTACAGATGCTTCAACATCTAGGTTGACTACCATTGTTGGGAAATTGAGAATGAATAACACAATTAGTAGAGAAGCAATAGTCTTTCTTTTTGACATCTGGAAAGTTTCCTCTTTTTCATGATTTCATAGCGTATGATATTTGCTTAATGACTTTTTTGGTCTGCTTTTACTATTATAGCTAATCTGATAGTTCGGAAACCAAAATATATAAGTGTTTATATGTTGCACATATTTACAAGATTATCGTTTACATGTAACACAACGTAACGCTTTTAGAAAAAGCCCGTAGACATCCAATAGGACTGTGATGTGAATATTGATCATGACAAGCGAGGAATCTTCAAGTGAGGTTGTTAAACTGCTCCAGCAAATGAATAATAATATTGAAAAACTAAATTCAAAATTGGACAATTTAATTGACTTACAGGAATCGGTCAGGGATTCATTAATACCGGAAAAAAAACCATCATATGAGGGTTTACCATTAGATGTAGCAACCCTACTCTCTTTGCCTGATCATTTAAGGAAAACCGCTTTGGCACTAACTGAAGTTGGAGAAGCTACCGCAACAGACATATCACAGAAAACAGGTAGAGTCAGAGCTGCAGAGAGTGATTATCTAAACCAGTTGGTCACTAAGGGATATGTTAAGAAGAAAAGGAAGAGTCATGACGTCTACTTCTATATAGAGGCAAAATGACAATGCCAAAATCGATTGTAATTCATTCATATAAAGGTGGTACTGGAAAAACTTCTATCTCAGCTAATATTGCAGCTCTATATGCTAAAACGGGTAAGAATGTATGTCTACTAGATTACGATTTCAGAGCACCAAGTATGCAGGTCTTATTCAAACCAGATATCCATAACACTCTTAATGAATTCTTAGAGGAAAAATGTGAAATCAATGATGCAATAATCGATGTCTCCAGTAAATACCAACTCAAAGGTCACTTATATGTTGGTTTCGCAGATGCCAACACTGAATCAATGAAAGACATGATGACTAAAGACAGAAAGTGGGAGATGAAAGCTCTTCATCGAACATTATCAGGGAAAAATAAACTATATGATGAATTAGGTATCGACTATCTTATTTTCGATACTAGTCCTGGAGTGTCTTATTCTTCAATAAACGCATTGGTCTCATCAGACTTTATTATTTTAATATCTAAGATGGACGATTTCGATATGGCAGGAACCAAAGAGATGATCCATGGAATCTATAGTTCATTAGGACGCAAGACAGGTCTCTTACTCAATAGGATCCCAACAGAGCAATTCCCTCTGGGTTCTGGACAGAAAGAACTTGAAAATGACATGGGGGAGAAATTCAATCTTCCATTTTTAGGAATAATTCCATGTTATTGTGATGTTCAAGTTAATGGAGGAAAGTATCTATTTGTAGTTGAGCAACCTAAACATCCATTCTGTCAAGCATTATCTGAAGTAATCAATCGAATGGAAAAACATCTAGAAAAAACTTAACTCTTTTTCTTTGCTTTCTCCAGTTTCGACTCATATTCCTTCTTCAGTTTTCTATATGTTTCTTCATCTAGCTTTTCAGATGCACGCAATTCTTCAATCCTGGCAAGAGCTCTTGCTATTGCTAAATAATCTTTATCTCTTCCTGGTTCAAGAGTAACTTGATTTACCTTTTGCTTTTGGTTTCGAATTCTAAACTTTATCAATACGATAAAAATTACGATAATAATAATTATAACAAAAAACATTGGATGCAAAGATGTAAAAGACAAGATTTCATTTTCGTTATCGAAAGGTGTTGGTTCACTTGGTTGAGGAATTGTTTCTATCACTTCAATTATTGCCCATGTTGTTGAGCTATAGCCTTCACCCTCGCCAATAATTGTAAAATTATATTTTCCAATCGGTGTATTTTCTCGCGTTATTATTGAAAGCAGAAAAGTTCTTGGACTTGTTGTCGATTTATTCATCAGATTATAAGTGATCCTTTCTGGCAGTCCAATTATTCTAATTGATGCTTCAGGTAAAGTATCACCTTGAAGTGGAATAAAAGCTATTTCGAAAGAAGCATTAGATCCTTTTTTTATTGTTCTTGAGCTTGGTGATATTTTTAAGTTAAAATCTCCTGCCATTAACGAGAAAGGAACATGAATATTTCTATCATTATAACCTGGTTTACTTGCGGTCAAAAAGAGAGTGTAATTCCCAGTAACAGGTTTGACAATTATGAACTCATCCGAGTAACTTCCGTCTTCCTTTGAATAAACTAATGATATGTGTAAACTTGTTTTACTAGGATCATTTAACTGTGATGAGATTGCGGCTGACTTTACTGGTTGGTCATAGGGATCTAAGACTTCTCCAGTCATCCTTACTATAGCTGCTCCTTCTTCTTCAACAAATGCCACATTTATAGAAACCGTTAACACAAGTTCAGGTCCAGCAACAGAAATCTGAAATCCGTTCGAAACCAGTAAAGCTGCCAGTAGCAGAAAGAATATACTATATCTCATCAAATAACTTTCCAAACTTTTCTTTAAATACGGGATCGATTTTTTATGTTGGCTACAGTTTGGAGTTAGACAAGGGAGAATAAAATGTCTTCTGTTTTTTAAAATTTTAGTGCACGCAGTCTAAGAGGGTAATTGGAAAATAACTTCATATAGCTTTATAATCGAAACCCCCAAAGCTAACGAGCTTATCACAAACTGTGAATTCCCCCACCTTACTAGTGTGGGAACATGATATAACACCCCAATCACTATTTCTATCAATCCTAAAAGAACCAAGAGAATTATTGCTCTCAGAATATTAACTGGCAAAAATCTGTACCTTTTCCACACACATAAGCAAGAGACATAATATAATGGCGACACATAGACTATACCAATTAAACTGCTTGTGACAAAACCTGCAGTTATTGTTGCAATTTCATGATTAAAGTCAATTAAATAGTGAAATTTCATCACTATCTGGAGAATACCCAGAAGAGGATAAAGTGCATATTGAGCTACGATTCTTATTGGCTCATATTTCCTTTCAAAATCTGCGACTTTGGGACTAAAAGAGTAATACCACATATTGAAGACTTTCATAAATTCTCTTCCAGAAAAAGTCTTCATGATAATTTCATCTCTATATTCCCTAAGAAATTGAACTTCTGAAGCCACTTCTGAACCATACGTCGCCGTAGCAATCAAACATCCACTTGTAGTCATGGTTGAGATTGTAACTATACCATTATGAGTTATTGCGTCACCATTGCCAGAAATTTGTATGTTATAAGATCCCTGAGGCGTATTATCTGAAGTAATAATTCTCATAGTTGATTTGTTTGGTGGAGTCACCATATTCGGAGAAAAGGTAACTGTGAAATGCTCTGAGGATTCAGATGTAATCAAATTTACAACATTTGAAAAATTACCAATATTTTGAATATTCACGGAAAAAATAAGAGTATCCCCAGGATTGAATTTCTGTGTCTTTGGCTCTATAGATATTGAGAAATCAGATAGTTCACTCTCAATTATTGAGAATTCTTTCGTTGAAATTGCGTCTTCATAGCCAGTCTTGCTGGCAGTAATATAGATATTATATATTCCAAAGTCTAATGAGGGTGTCAATATAAAAGAATCTAGAAACTCCCCATCCGAATCCGAATAGATCAATTCTATATGAATTATTTTCTCAGTTGGATCCACAACTTGGATAGAAACCATTGCGTTTTTTACTGGTCCGTTAGAGGAATCTTTTAATAAACCGAATAGGGAAATGATCTCTCCAATGATGTAAGACTGCTTGTCAGTTTCCACAGTAACCTCCATCCTTGATTGAGAGAATCCAATAGATGGAAGAAACGTCATAATCAGAAACAAAGTGACCAATAATTTTCTATATTTCATGACGCTCCAAATCCTCGTATTATAAAGGGCTCAATTCACTTCAATATAACAATGGTTGATAGCGGATATTCACATGTATCGAGCGCCTATATAACTCGAAAAATTTAGTTATGTTTAAATAACTGTAAGCATGAAACACATATCAACTCTCTTTTGGTGAGGGGAGATCACAACAATCAGGAGGTGTAAACTAATGAATCGAAAAGTAATCGCTGCAAGTATCATATTTTTGGCAGCGGCAGTAACTGCATTTGGTCTCTATAAGAGGCATATCAATTAGAGATCGAATGAAAGCGCGTGCTAAAACAAATCACCATTTTCTTTGGATTTTATTCCTTAAAAGACTCAATTTATTTTTCTATGACACCTGTTTGATGCAAGTGTTTTATGTAATCCGTTGTTTTCATAGTTCTTTCTTCAAATTTTCTTCCATCAACTAGTTTTAGAAAACGATTCTGGATGTCTGGAAAATCGCGTTCATAGATATGAAAACTATTACTGAAATCAATGTATGCACCGACTTCTATCTTCTCATCAAGTTTAGCATTAATTTTCTCGGTGAGATATTTCTGCAATTCTGTAAAGGCATACATATTCCAAAAAGCTGCTTTATAGGCATCTCTAGATCTCCAACAAGTTTCCATTACCAACTTTGATTCAATAATCCTGCACCAGATTCTTTGAAGACATGGTGGATGTTCAAGACTTGAGTCTATTGCTGGTTTCCAAGTTATCGCTTGAGCTCTTCTAGAATATCCTTTTACGGATATCATTTTTCCATTAATTTCAACTGACCTGCTTTCACATAACTTGTTAATCATATAATCAATCTGATCAACATTTAGATCTTTGTTGACTCCATAATCAAAAAGACGTTCATGATATTCATATGGCCTTTTTCCTTCATACACAAAATGATCTTCTGATCCTTCAACAACTTCTTTAACATATGCATAAAGATCGCTAAGACTACCACACAACCCACCCATATGTATTCTAGGTTCAGAAAAAGGATCTTCAACAATAATTAGCATCGTACAATCTTTACTCCATTGTTCATACTCAGTGTAGGCTAGTAATCCTTCTCTCCAAGTTTTAAGTAACGCCTGCTCCCAAGTTTGAGACAGATTCTTGCCAGGAATTGTAATTACTTTCAAATCTTTTTTACTCCATTAGATTAATTAGTTTAAGATTATTTGTCTCCTTCCACAAATTTATTTTAGAGAACAGTTTGAAGTGAAAATTAGATGTTTAACATATTGTCTTACTACATTTAAATCAAAAGTTTTAATCCATTCTAATTTCAGTACCAACATGATAGTATTTTCCACTGGAAACTTTTACCCATTCCTGCTCTTTTTTCCTGTTTATCCTGATCGCAATGAAACACCAAAGTTGGAGCAAAGCACTAAAAGTCAGAAACACTGGGATATATGGTAAAAATTTAGATTTCTTAATTTTTAGTATTCCCCATACCATAGCGATATTATGGAAAATAAATGGAGAAGCAACGAAGATAATATTTGTAATATTAATCTTTGCAAGGAGACTGTTTTGTATTATTATTCCGAGTAATACGAAAAGTGAAAAAATCGCTGACATCTGTATCCCTTGAGGAAGTATTCCTATTATCCTATCAAGTCTTTTTTTCGTTCTTAGAATCTCGAAAGATTTGAAAGAATACCATCTTTTCCTTTGTCTAATGTATTGTTTTATATTTTCAGCTTCTTCTTGCCAAACATTTGCGTCAGTTACTGCTACTTTCCATCCTTTATCATGAAGCCCCAAACTTAGTACTTGATCTTCAAGGAGACTTTTACCGTGTGTTGATCCCAAGTCTTTCCAGGTTTTTCTTCTCAATGCATAGTTACATCCACAGAGTGGCTGAAAATTTGTGATTTTTATTTTTCCATCTCTTCCCGTGAAAGCAATATTATTCCACCATTCATCTTCAATAGCTCTAAGTTTTGTGAATAAGTTCTTATACCAATTACCACAATGGGTAATACCAGCAGCAGCTCCTACTTTCGGATCTGAAAAAGGTTGAACGATTTTTTTAATCCAAGTGCTTTCACAGACACCATCAGGATCCGTGAGAACTAATATTTCCCCAGAAGATATTTTTTTGATTGCTTCATCAAGAACTGGACTTTTTCTATCATAACCCCTTTTTGGTCGATAATACTTGATCAGACCTCTCTTCTGGTAATCTTTGCATATTGCAGATGTCTCATCTGTAGAGCAGTTATCATAAATAATTATCTCCATTTTATCTCTAGGATAATCTTGATTTAGAAAATTTTCTATCTTTCTCTTAATCACGTTTCCAGACTGCCAAGCATACGCCATTGCACTAACATTTGGAAAAAAATCAATTGTTCTAGAAGATTTTTTTGAATTCCAAGATAAGAAAATATAATAAAAAGACATCAATAGAAAAAATAATGTGACTATGCCTTCGTAAGTCTTGATGAAATCGATAAATGACAAAGGAAACATCGCCAAACATTGTGTCCAGAGAATTATTTATCGCTATCACAAAAGACATTCAATGTTTCATAGAATCTTATTGGCATTAAAGAGTTTATTCTTACGACCTTCCAGATTTGTCAATAGAACTTGAAACATTTGTAAACTCAGATATCTTTATATTTACTCACATATTGGTAATTACCCATTATCTGGTAGTTTGAATTTCAATGAGAAACATTACTAAACTCCGAATTAATACACGCGATATTCTTACATCAATGGTTTTTGGAGTTACTGCTGGAGTTTTTGCCTCAATTCTGGAACGCGTAGATACCATCTTAACTGGCGGAAATGCAACCCCACTTGGATATTCAAATACATATGGCTGGATACTCCTTTCCGCATATCTATATGGGCCGTTTGGCGCTTTGATCACTACAGAAGTTCAAGCCATTATCGGTCTACTGACGGCGGCAAATCCTCTTTCATGGCTTTGGCCTGCTGTTAATGCTGTATTCGCTATTGTAGCTGGCGTGACAGCTATAGCAATACAGAAGATTCGACCTCAATCATCGCCTAAAACTCGAATTGTTACAATGAGTTTCATGCTTGCTTTACTTGATATTCCTGCAGTCTATTTTGTTATGGTGCTTGTGCTTGGGCTGCCAGTCATAGTATATTACGTAGGTCTTCCACTGTATATTGGTCTTCAACTTTTACCTGCAACGATTATTGCATATCTTCTTCTTCGAGCCATGGAGAGAGCTGGATTAAAAGTTTAATCTTCTTTTATGCGGATATAGCTTAGTATAATATTACTGAAAAGATCTTTTGAAGATGCATATTTCTTTAATCATAGCAGTCTATCACCAAGTTCAATATCAAATGATTCTTGAGCTGCACGCTTCACATATCGCATCGGGACACTACCAGCATTAAGAAGTACGTCATGAAATTTTTTTTCATTAAAACTATTTCCTAATTGCTTCATAAGATCACGCTTAAGCTTCAATATCATTTGTTTTCCTAAGTAATAGCTGAGAAAATAAGTAGGTCTTTCTGCATATTCATTTACTTCGATAAGAGCCACTTGTTTATCCATACCTGTCTGCTCGATCAAATAATTAACAGCCTCATCAAAAGAAATATCACCACTGGCCAACTTGATGTCGAGAATCATTCTAGTCGCTCTCCAAATCATTCCAATAGTCTGTTCAAATCTAGATTCAGGAGAATTATCAAATCCAATATTTTTCATGTATTCCTCGCAATAATGAGCCCATCCTTCAACGAACTCAGCAGCGAATGGGGTTAACAATCTAATCAAAGATGGATTTTTGTTCGCACAACAACCTTGCAGATGATGGCCTGGATATGCCTCATGTACAGTAGTATTAGGAATGGAATAGTAGTTGTGCTCTTCAAGGAATTTTGTATCATTATGAGGAGTTATGAGATATAGACTTATTTGGTCTTTATCAAACTTAGCTGGTTGAAAAATTGCTGCAGTACTAACAAGATTACGCATGAATTTTGGGGTTTCTTTAACGACAATATTTTCGCTAGCTGGTATCTCAAACACTTTTTTTTCTAGGATGTAATGCTTTGTATCTTCAATTGATTTTCGGTAGGCATCAAGAACTTCCTTGAAGCCCTTTGGATGGTTGGATTTTATTGTCTTTTTTACTTCTTCTATTGAAGCGCCTAATTTTATTTTTGAAGATAATTCTGTGAGTTTAGTCTTCTCTTCTTTTAAAGCTGAATATGCAAAGTTAAGTATCTCATTGGAAGTAAGTCCAAGCCCTCTTAGCTGCAGGATTTTATCCAGTTTGTCCTTTCCAATCGCAAAATCCACTCTAGCATTTAGAATTATATTTTCAAGCCATTTTTGATAATCATTAATAGCGATTTTAGCTTTTTTACTTGATTGATTTAATTTGTCTAACTTGTTATAATTTACATTTTTAGCGTGAGCAATTATTTCATCGATTAAATATGGTAATCCTTCGGTTGTATGGATGGCAATTTTAATCCATAATTTTACGGGATCTGTTATTCGTTGTTTTGATTCATCCAAGAAATCTGGTATTTGATCGATTCTACTTCTCATACTTTCAAGTCTCTTATTTACTGGAGCGAAATCTTTTGTCAATAGAAGAAAGAGTGATGTCCCTACGTTGTCAGGAGCTGTAGGAGAACTACTCCATAACCTCAATTCATTCTCCAGAAATAATGAGAGTTTAAGGGAGTCTATTGCAAGATCAAGATCAAATATTCTTTCTTTGGTCAATTCCTTATTTGAGATTTTTTGAAACTTTCTTAAATAATCCTTCATAATTTGTATATCTTCATATTTTGATTTGATTGTACCGCTAGGTAAAACATCATCATAGCTGTGAATTCCTATTGATGTGGCAAAAATTGGATCTCGCCGAAGAAAAATGTCAAACATTGACTTGGCAAGTCTATCAAAATCTGTATTAGTCAATTCATTTCACATTTGTTATTAATTTATGAATCTCTCTAGGTTATAGACAGCCTTTGAAAATGTCAAACATAATAGAAAAGATCTGTGTGTACTATTGATAGGATCCCAATCTCTTACTTTAATTCATGCACATATTTGGAACCTATTTCTTTGATTATTTTTGTGAGATCAGTTGTAGTTTGCCCAAGTATTATTATCATTGGTTCTTTGCCCCAGTCTCCTTTGTGATAAATAACATCCGGAACTCCCCCCAACTTTTTGATCGCCTGCTCAGCTCCCCAAATTGTAGTCTTACCTTCTTTTAATTTGATCTCAGTTGGCTCTTGAGTTCTATCATAAGAAGATAATGTTAGTTTCAGTTCTTTGCATAACTTTAATATTTTTTCAGAGAATTTTATGTTAATCGCAGCTCTTATCATTGGCGAATATTTTCTAACAGTAATTAGAGTCGCAGCGACATGTTTTGATGCACCGAATTTAGGTGAGGACGATACATGTATCCGATCACCCATCCTTACAATGCGGCCAGGTATTGCCGCAATATCTTTTGAGTTGGTTGCATATGAAAGAGACATCACTAAATTTGTTTGAGATTCTGGGATGAGATGGTGAAAATTTGGATCGGATTGTAGATGATTTAATGCCTCTGACATATTTCTTATTACTGAGTATTTTTCTGCTTCTTTATACAAAATTGCCATTGGATTTACTGGTCCGTGACCTCTACCAAGTTTAAGGCCGAATCTTATTGCAAGATCAACAAGTTTCTTTGCAGTAGCAACAGCTTCCGGTATTTTTTTTCCCTTCGCTAGCTCTGATGTGATTGCAGCAGAGAAACAACATCCAGTACCATGTGTCGTATTCGTTTCGATTCTTTCATTCTCGAATTTTTCAATATTGCCATCGACATATAGAATGTCAAAGACATGATTACCTTTGATATGACCACCTTTCACAACAACAGCTTTTGAACCCATTTCTGATATCTTTCTAGCCGCTAATTCAGCATCTTCATGAGATGAGATCTTCAATCCAGAGAGTATTTCTGCTTCTGGTGTGTTGGGAGTAGTTACTTGTGCCAGAGGTAGAAGATATTTTTTCATTGTTTCGATGGCTGTGGGATTTAAGAGAGTTGCTCCGCTTTTCGCCACCATAACTGGGTCGATAACTATTGGTATATTGAAATTTTTAATCTCTCGTACAATTGTTCTAATTATTTCAGAAGTGTGAAGCATTCCAGTCTTTGCGGCATCTACTCCGATATCATCTAAAATAGCTCGCATCTGGGCTGTTATTGTTTTTGAGTCAACATCTTGGATACCATATACTCCTAAGGTATTTTGTGCTGTTATCGAGGTTAAAACACTCATTCCATGTACTTCTGATGCCGCAAACGTCTTTAGGTCAGCTTGGATACCGGCACCACCTCCGGAGTCGGATCCTGCAATTGTCAATGCTCTTGCAATCTTATTTGAGGTTGCTAAAATATGTGAAGAGTTCTTCATTTTTTCACTCCCATCAATATAATATAGATAATTGATGCAATGATGAAACTAGGAATTGATCCTCCTAAATAAGAAGCATAAACTACGATAAGATGATATGAAACAACCCCAAATAACCATGCAACCATAGCCCGAACATTCAGGCCTTTTTGATACCAATAACGACCATGCTGTAAGTAGAGCTCTTCAGCAATGTATTTTCTCTTTTTCACAAAGAGATAATCTGTTATAACTATCCCAAATAACGGAATAAAAAGAGACCCTATTAATAAAAGAAAAGACGTGTATTGCTCTATAGGCACTATTAAGGCAGTTAACATTCCAATTACTCCAATTACAAGGACCAACATTTTCTGTGACAATCGCGGTAGCATATTCTGAACTGATACTGCAGCTGAGTAGATATCCGCGAAGGCATTGTCTGTTTCATCAACGAGTATCAGTAATAAAGCTGGAATGCCATATGCAACTGTTGATATGGCCAGTATAGGATCAGATACCCCAGCACCTAGTACGAATAGAATACCAAGGGCGTAGAATAGAAAGTTTGCTAAGAAATATCCAGAATACGTTCCGGCAGATGCACGTTTGGGATCTTTTGAGAATCTCAAGTAATCAGCTGCTAAAGGCATCCATGATATTGGCATTGCTATAACCAGGTCTATGGCTAACAAAAATGGTAAACCTCCTTGACCTTCAATTGCCAATAAATTAAAGTCAATTTTAGAAAGGATGTAATATGCAATCCAGACTGATGTACCATAAACAATCCATATAGCGAACTTTTCGAGCCAGTATCTTATTATGAGTAATGGTCCACCGATTGCCATTGCTATACAAAGAATTGTAAATAGAATTATCCACAGAGTTATGTTCGAATAACCTATCGTTGCTATACTAATTGTATTAGCTGCCTTGGCCATAATAATTATTTCAAAAGAAGTCCATCCTATCAATTGTATCAGATTCAAAAAAGACGAAAAATATGATCCTCGTATACCGAAAGAAGGTCTGATCGTCACCATAGTAGGTATGGCATATTTGCTGCCAATCCATCCTGCGAGTACAAGAGGGATATTACCAATTACTGTGCCAATGATTATTGCAAGAAGTGCATCTCTAAAACTTAATGCTGGCACGAGTAATGTACCAGCTAATAAGACTAATAGTCCAACTCCTAAACTCGACCATAATATGAAATAATCTAAGAATCCAAGGTAACGATACTCCTCTTTTACCGGCTCTATTCCATATTCTGGAGGAGTCTGTATCCTCGGAAAACCAAACTTGACCATTTTCTAACATCTGCCATTTGAAAATGAAGTTTGGTATAAAAGTTCATGAAGATTAACAATCAATTTTTAATTACCTCCGCCGGCATTATCCGGATCAGGTTAAAGGGTCGATGGATTTGCAGCCATCCTCTCAGCCGGTTTTATTCCAGCTCCCCCAATTTCAAGTGATTGATAGAAACGGATTATATAAGATTTTGAATTTAACTTGTACGAAAATTTTTTCCCAAAAATAATTTTAGAAAAGCCAAATTACCTTTGAATATTTTTATGTATTAAACAATATCAATTGTAGAGAAAAATTGCACTCAAAAAAAAGATACCTTGATGCTAAAAAAGTATCTTTTATAGCCGTCTTTGCAGCTCTTTCGGTAACAGTGATAATCCTTCTTCCCGGCATACCGTTAATTGGCTTACCTGGAGCTAGGATCACACTAGATGCAGCTATCGCCCCTGTTTACGGATTGATAATAGGACCATACCTTGGATCGGCCGCGGCATTAATAGGAGGATTAATAGTTGCGGGTTATAGAGGTTGGCCAGTATTTGCTATTCTCACTTCATTTGCTCCAGCAATCTCTGCATTAGTGGCTGGAATGTTATCAAAAAAAGAGATCAAAATAATGGGTCACAATATTAGCGGATGGAAATTTGCTGCCTTGATCGTCTTCATTTTAACATCGTCATGGTATCTTACTTGGGTAGGTCAAATCGCTCCTTTTTATCCGATTATTCACTGGGCTGGTCTGATAATCATTTTAGTTTTTGGAAGGAAAATTTCAGTTATGTACGAAAGTAAAGATAAGAAGAAATTATCTTTTGCAATTTTGTTGTCAAGTTATTGTGGATTGATTTCGGATCATATGCTTGGTAATATCATATTTATTTTGGGATTAGGTTGGTTTATACCATTACAATCAGTAGAATCAATGCTCAGTTCAATGAATCTCCCTGGCATCCCTGAATTATTTATTTTCATGCTACCTATATCAACTATAGAGCGTGTACTAATGACGGTGGTAGCGACTGTATTTGGAACTGGTTTGATTACAGTATTGAGATCATCACGACTAATGCCGACTGAAGTTTAAATTTAAAAATGAATAATCATGTCAGCTTTGCTCGACATTATCTCGAGCGTCTTCCTTTCAATTTTTGATATACCTGTCTTAAAGTCATTCTCAAGAGATCTTCCGTAATATGCGTTGGCAAGTGAAACTTTTGCTTTTTGCATTACATTAAAAATCTTTTTCCATTTCCCTGATTGAAGATATATTGAAAGATCATTTATGAATAAGATAGGTGTAGGATTATCCATATAATGATTCAAAATTATGTCAATTGATATTTTATTTTCTTTAATAAGATTCAGTAACTCATCTTTATCTTTTGCCGAATATCGGGGCGAATTAATTTTTATAGGTTGAAGAAGCCTAATTCCAGAGGGCAATTTGATAATATCGGAAATCCTTCCACCAATAGTTTTTTCTTTGTAAATAGTCTTCCTCGGTGCCAACTCAATAATTGTGATATTATTTGGACTGTTTGACTTTAAAGCATCCATAATTAGTAAAGCAGTAGTAGTTGTTTTTCCAGTTGAGATATCACCTAAGATTATTGTCATCTTCTGAATTTTTGAAAAACGCTGATATTTTACTGGAACTTTTGCTTGTGAAAACTCTCTTAAATACGATTCTTTTTGGTTCTTGGATGACACCTTTCTTCACCTATCTAAATCTCTAACTTTCGTGCTATAGATTCATCCATTTACTTCTCTTTGATAACACCATCAATATTGTGAAACCAAGAATTGATCCTGGTATACTACTAATCAGGAAAGCTATAATGAAAGCTTCCATGGAAAGAGTTACAGTCGTCAAGTTAACATTGAAAGCCATAGGCGAAATTAATAAGGCGCTAATAACTGCTCCAAACGCAGTTCCTATAGGCTCTGTTAGGGCTGCATAATTCTTTTTCCAGATATATCGATGAACAAGACCAACTATTAGTGCTCCTGGGACTCCTCCTGGAAAGGCAAAAATCGTCCCTGTTCCTAACGCATTTCTAACTATACCAGCTATTACAGCTACACAAATTGCATACCAAGGACCTAGTAAAACTCCACTTATACTATTGATCATATGTTGTGCAGGGTAGACTTTTGTTGGACCTATTGGAAAAGAAAAAGGAGATAGCACGATTGCAGCTGCAGCTAACACTGTGGTCACCGCTATTTTTCCTGAGAAAGTCCAATTTGAATTATTCAACATTAAAAGCATCCCCCGAAATTTCGAATATGAGATGCATAAAATTAGATGTTATCTCCAGTTTGATCAAGTTTTCTGGAAACTCAATATATTATAATTAGTGTCGCGTTGTACAGGAACTCGCCCAATTTTACGAATCATTTTTTCCATATCTGATCGTTCCATTCTTTGACCAGTAGTAGCTCCTGCAGTTTTTGAAATATTCTCTTCCGTCAAGGTTCCCCCAAGATCATTTGCACCAGCTAGCAAACATATCTCTGTCATTTTAGATCCAAGTTTAACCCATGAAACTTGAATATTCTTGATATATTTGTCCAACATTAGTCTTGAAATAGCGTGTACCTTTATATCTTCGCTTCCAGTTGATCCAGGCCTTGCACCTCCACTTCTGTATAATTCAGTGTTTGGATGCACAAAACTCAAGGGAATAAATTCTGTAAATCCGTTAGTTTCCTTTTGAATATCCCTTATTGTACGAATATGATTTGCCCATTGTCGAGGTCCATCTACATGTCCATACATCATAGTAGACGTTGTCGGAATTCCTAGGTTATGTGCAGATTTTACAACATCAACCCAAGTCTTAACATCAATTTTTTCTGGACAAATATTCCTCCTAAGATCGTCATCAAGTATCTCTGCAGCTGTTCCGGGCATGCTATCTAATCCAGCTTCTTTTAGCATCTTAAGAAATTCCCTGATATTTAATTGAGATTTTTTGGCTCCAAAAACGATCTCCATAGGTGAGAAAGCGTGAATATGAATATGCGGTGTCTTTTTCTTTATTGCCTTACAGATCGTAGGATAGAAATATCCTTCGATATTTGGATTCAACCCACCTTGAATACACACCTCAGTGGCACCATTTCTCCATGCCTCTTCAGATCTTTTGACTATTTCTTCTATTGATAACATGTATGCATCAGGATCATTTTGGTTCCTTCTAAAAGCACAAAAACTACATCGATTTGAGCAGATATTTGTAAAATTTATGTTTCGATTAATTACAAAGGTCACAGTCTCTCCTACTGTTCTTCGTCTAATTTCATCAGCAACTAGCCCAAGCATTGACAGTTCTATTTTGGATGTATTGAAAAGTTCTATAGCATCTTTTTCTGAGAGCTGTTTTCCATCAAGAGCATTATTAAGAATTTTTGAGACTAAAGGATCCGCGGATTTCAAAATATCATTGAACAATGATTCTAAAGAAAAAGAGCAGTGTATTGCTTCTTGTTTCAAAACTTATCCTCTCTCACGAATCCTTCATCATCAACTTGTGATGTAATTTTGTGTTTAAGTTTCTTTGGTAAAAATCCACTAATTCTTCTTATATATTCTGGATAAATTGGTAATCTCATCTTTAAAGTAAAACCAGCTTTAATTGTCGATGCTTTTAGATCTTCTATATCTGGCCAAGCAGCATTTGGATTTACATAGTCGTAAGTAATATTCGAAATTCCTCCCCAATCATTTATACCTGCTTCTAAAACCGATTTGTAAGTTCCAGGAAGTAGATTTGGTGGTGTCTGAATATTTATACTGCCTTGGAAGATGATACGGCTTACAGCAATAGTTTTTACTATATCATCCAATTGCGGTTCAGGATAATTCTGCATTGCTGTATTAGGTTGTGAGTAAAAGTTCTGAATTATTAATTCTTGAATGTGGTGGTACTTGTCATTTAATCGTTTTATGTGAAATAATGAATCGATACGTTCTTCTAGCGTTTCGCCAATTCCAATTAAAATACCAGTGGTAAATGGTATTTTGAGACTTCCGGCTTTCTCTATAGTTTCTAACCTTCGACGTGGATCTTTTCCAGGACTAAGTTGATGCGGTTCACCAGTATTACATAATCTTATACTTGAACTCTCTAACATCAAACCTAGACTTGCGTTGACCTGTTTTAGAGTTTTCAATTCTTCTTTTTTAAGAATTCCTAAATTGCTATGTGGTAAAAGTTGTGTATTTTCAATCACCATTTCACACATATCTTTAAGATAGTTAATAATTGTTGAATAACCATATTTCTTCAATTGACTTCTAGCTTTTGTATAAACAAGCTCCGGCCTCTCACCCATAACAAATAAGGCTTCTCTACATCCAGCTTCTTCACCAAGTTTTATAATTTTCATTACTTCTTCTGCAGTCAATATTCTAGCTTTAGTATCTGTTGGATTTTTTCTGAAACCACAATAGGCGCATTCATTTCGACACATATTCGTTAGAGGTATGAAAACATTCTTCGAATAGGTTATTTGTCGATCTTTTACTTTTTCTCTAATATCGGATGCGACTGAGATTATCTTCTTTAGATCACGTTTATATGATTTGATTAATAAAATAGCTTCATCTTTATCCGGTTGTACTCCATCTCGAGCTTTATTCAATATTTCATCGATCTTATTATGAGAATATGGAATCGAAGAATATTCAATACTATATTTTGTAACCATAAGAAAATTTACCTCTCAAAAGAACAGTAAGAATATCTTCTGCTCCTGTCCTGTGTACAAGTGCTGAGTAAATATCATTAATATTTCTGAGATTTTTAGTCATATTAAGAATAACAAGATCTGCTGATTTCCCTTCTTTTATCGAACCTGTTTTATGACCTATCCCTAATGCTCTGGCTCCATTAATCGTAGCCATACATAATATATCCCTCGGGCTAGGATATTGGCTTGAAGCTCTCTCCATTCGATATGCCTTAAAAGTGAATTCCATTTCTCTAAACATATCGGGTTGATTAATCATCACATTATCTGTACCTAAACACATTGTAATGCCTCGGTCATGCATTTCGGTAATAGGCGGGAGTTTTAGACCCAAGGACGCATTTGCCCTTGGACATATAACAACAGGTGTCTCTGCTTTAGCCACTTTATCCAAATCTTCTCTCAAAGCATAGGTTAAATGAACGAGGAGGTTAACGTCAAAAAATCTAATAGCTCTCTCTATCTCTGTGAGACCGCTTCTTTCAACAGAGATATTTTTCGAATCCGGAGCTTCAGAGGCATGAATTGCTCTAAATTTGTTATTTTTTATGGCAAAGTCTGCAAGTTGTCGCATTGCTTCATCAGTCATATCATTGGGACTACTTAGAGCCAGACCCTCTGTTATATTGAATAATTCATTTAATTCGGCTAGAGAATTTGATGGAAATTTACCTTGATTTTTTTCTATTTCAGATTTACTAAAAACATGATCTGGCCGACCCAAGATAAAAGCTCTAATTTTATTATTTCTTAAGGCTTCAAGGAGTATTTGTGCTCCTTTTATTGATCCTTCCCGGAAGTCAGCGAAAGTTGTGGTCCCACAACGCAACATATCATTGATACTATCTTTTACTGCTTGTATCAATATTCTTTTTTCAGTATGTTCAAGTAGTGTATGTTTCAAACCATTTGGAGGTTTAAATAGTTCACTAACAGATTTTGCTGATCCTTTATCTTTGAATGCAGAGTCCCCAACATGAATATGCGAATTAATTAAACCAGGAATTATTATTTCGTTTTTAAATAATATTTTCTTCTCTGCTTCAGGCCTCTCTTTAGTTCCAATTTCTACAATCAGATCATTATCTATTAACACATATGCATTCTTGAGGAGATCCAAATTATCTCCAGCTAACAAAAAAGGTGCTTCTATCAGAGTTCTCATTGGGGTTTTCAACCATTGAGGGAAAAAAGACTATACAGAACCTTTTTGTTTATTGGTCTCCTTTAAATTTTCTAGATTTAAAATCAATTGTTGGATACTATGCTAGTGTGGCACCATAGATGAAGCTGTTGATCATATTTGTATTAATCAGCATCATAATTCTATCAATTGGATCCTATTACCATATTTCTAATTCAATTGATTCTGAAATGTCAAATTCTCCAACACTTTCAACATCCGCCTCAACAATAATAGATGGAGAGAAATTGTTCAAAGGTAACTGTATTGTATGCCACGGCGAGAAACCTAATCAAGCTCCCACATTATCAGTAAAAAATGTCAATAGAACGGTGATCGAGAATGGGAGACCAGAAAAGGATATGCCATTATGGAGCAAAGTTTTAACTCCTGATAAAATCACAGCAACAATAGAGTATTTGAAATCCTAAGTATACCTAATTATTTCTAATTGAAAAAGGAAAAACTGACTAATAATCCTAGAAAAGAGAATATTTTAGATTATCAATAATCATAAGTGATAGGTGAAAAAATTCGGAAAAGAAAATAATTGGACTAATATTTATTTCATCAATTATCTTCATTTCAATAATACTTCAAATCACATTCTGGTATAAAGGTGGAAACCAAATCACTACATCTTCGACATTCATCTCAGATCAATTGATATTTCTACCTGAACCATCATATGAAAGTAGTTTTTCTATAGAAGAAGCTTTGTTGAAAAGGAGATCAACAAGAGAATACAATGGAGATCCATTAACATTGGATGAAATATCGCAGATATTGTGGGCAGCTCAAGGTATCACACATGAGAAAAAGTTGAGAACGGCACCATCCGCTGGAGGACTTTATCCTCTAGAGTTGTATGTTGTTGTTGGAAATGTGGAAGGTCTAGAAACAGGAATTTACCGTTATATACCAATTGAAAATAGTCTATTGAAAACCGTTGATGGTGACAAAAGATCTAATATTACTGATGCTGCATTAGGCCAAGACTGGGTTGAAAAAGCTGCTATAAACATTATTATTACAGCAATATATGATCGAACAACTGGGAAATATGACGACCGTGGAATCAGATATGTTCACATAGAAGTAGGACATACTGCTCAAAACATCTGTCTACAAGCAACCGCTCTTAATCTTGGAGTAGTCACTGTTGGAGCATTTCATGATGATAAAATAATTTATATTCTTAATCTTAGTCAGAATGAAAAACCAGTTTACATAATTCCAATAGGGAAAATCAGTTGAAAATAATGAGGAATAAGAAAATTTAAGAGAATTTTTGCAAAGCCTGGATCCGCTTAACTATATTTGGATGCGTTGACAATAATTCTAACAACTTATCAGTTGAACTGATCTTCTTTGCTAATATCCTATTTACTAACTGTTGATCTGTTTTGAACATCCTAGCTTCTGATATGGCAACTTCGTCCCGATCAGCGCTATCTGGATCTTCAATAAATAGAGCTTTGAAGCTGTTTAGATTGCTTTTTGTTTTACGACTATGTTTCAATTTACTACTTGATGAAACAATCTTGGCCAACGCTTCTGAAAGTTTCCTAGGTCCATCATCTACAATAGAGCAGCTTCTTCTGTCAGCATAATATTCTCGTAATCTACTTAAACCGAGTGTAAATAGTGTCAGGATCCAATAAATTGCCATGCAACCCAATCCGATAAGTATTGGTGCTACACCTCCGCCTTGTCTTTGTCTAGCTCCCCCATAAAAAGAAGACATCATGAATGAGAATCCAATAAAGTAGAATATTGCTGGTAATATTGAGGCAAACATCATTACTTGTACATCCCTATTTTTTATATGGCCGAGTTCGTGAGCAACTACAGCTTCGATCTCCTCTTCTTCAAGTTCATTTAGTAGTCCTTTAGTCACTGCTACCTTATTCCCTGCAATAGGTGAACCATAAGCAAATGCATTTGGAATAGGGATATTCGCTATCATGACTTTTGGCATTTTAAGATCAAGTTTCTGGCTAAGTCGTGCAACCATGTTGTATAGTTTATCTGATTTGGACACTTCTTTGGTCTTATACATGGAATTTATCAGATAAGGAGCTAGGAGCCATTGAACTATGTTGAATAAAATTACGAAGAAAGCTAAGGCGACAATATTTGTAATCCCTACAATACTTAAAATAATTGTGAAAAACAATGTTGAAATAGCTATCAATAATGCAAGCGTTCCAATAATTGACATGCGAAGTTTCAGCAGACTCATAATATTATCACGATTTTTACAAGATAAGAACCAAGATTAATCTATTTAAACATCCTTACCCTTTCGATTTAGATAATTAACTGATAATTGAATTAACTTAAAATTTTCAAAGGAAATGATCTAGTTATGGGGAGATTTCATCTTTCATCTGATGAGGAGATCAAGAAGGGAAGAACAACTGATGTTTATTTCATGAGGACCAAAGAAATCCTTTCAGCAAAAGGAATAGGAAAAATTAATGTTGCTATGGAGGCTACGGCTGGTACATTACCTAATTCTTGGCCGTGGGCTGTACTGTGTGGTATTGATGAAATTGCATATCTTTTCGAAGATTTACCTGTAAATATTTACTCATTTAAAGAGGGAACAATATTTAGACAACGTGATGTCAATGGTATACGTATTCCCGTCCTTAGTATTGAAGGAGATTACAGGAATTTCTGTCATCTTGAAACCCCACTTCTTGGGTTAATCTGTCATTCTTCAGGGATAGCTACAAAAGCATCAAGAGTTCGTAAAGCAGCTTCAGATAAAATGGTGATATCTTTTGGCATAAGAAGAGTCCACCCAGGACTCTCCAGAATGATTGATAGAGCAGCATATATCGGAGGTTTAGATGGGGTTTCAAGTCTATCTGGAGCTGACACAATCAGTAAAGAGCCAATGGGAACAATGCCTCATTCTCTTATCATATCTTTTGATAGTCAAATCAAAGCTTGGAAGGCTTTCGATGAAATCATGCCTGAAAGTATACCTAGAATTGCACTAGTAGATACCTATAATGATGAAAAAACTGAAGCTATATTGGCAGCAGAGAGCTTCAAAGGAAAACTAGATGGAGTTAGACTTGATACACCTACATCCAGAAGAGGCGATTTCTCCGAATTAATTCGAGAAGTAAGATGGGAACTCAATGTAAGAGGATTTGAAAAAGTAAAGATCTACGTTTCAGGTGGATTGAATGAGAACAATATTAAAGAATTATCTAATGCAGGAGCAGTGGGATTTGGAGTTGGAACTGCCATCAGTAATGCTCCTACAATAGATTTTGCTTTAGATATTGTAGAAAAGAATGGGAAACCTAACGCCAAAAGAGGTAAACTCAGTGGTAGGAAACAAGTCTGGCGTTGTCATAATTGTATGACTGACAGAGTATCTCTAGTCAACCATCAGGAGTCAAACTGTGGTGTATGTGGAGAGTCAACATATCCTATGCTTAAACCACTAATAAGTGGTGGTAAGATTGTTGAGGAAATGCAAAAACCAGAACAGATAAGAAAGTACGTGCTCAAACAGCTAGAACAATTTAACTTATGAAAGTTTTCACATAGGCGAAATACTCTGAACAAACTAGTGGTAATTGCCATAGCAGCAATAATAATAACTATTTCAGCAATTCTTGCAGTGGTAGGTGTTCAAGGTCTTTATTCATTTGTAATGAGTCTAGGATATACTGGAGCTTTAATCTCTGGATTTATTGGTACAAGTTCTCTTATGATATCTATCTTTCCACCTCAGATCATCGTATTTCTGTTAAGTGACCCCGCTCTTGGTCTCAACCCACTTCTCTTAGGTATACTAGCTGGTATCGGTGCCGGAATTGGTCAATACATGCATTACTACATCGGGGAGGGAGGGAGATATGTGATTTCTGAAAAATATCGAAAACGAATCGACACATGGAAGCCCAGAGTTGAAAAATATGGCGCCATACTAATTTTTCTTTTTGCAGTAACACCATTCTCTCCAGACGACATCATATGGATTCCTTTGGGTATGATGAAATATCCAAAAAAGAAAGCACTTGTTGTATCAATAATTGGTAAGACAGTAATGCTGGTCGCTTTCGCTTATGGTGGATATTACGGAATTGAGATGATACGAAATCTGCTCCCTGAATAAAATTCAGCATGATGATAAATTGATATGAATCTTATAGTCTATTTTTTTTCTCTAGACTTATCAATGATCTTGAGCATTGCCTCAAGCTGTTCAGTAGATAGGATTTTCCCTTTGGTAGATAAAGTAGACCTTAGCTCTCCAATAGTCTCGGGCATGCAATTCACAACTTGTACAGCCTCTTTTCTCTCGATTTCGAAATTTGAGTTCAATTCTTTAGTAAGTTTTTTTGCCTTATCTGCTGATATTCTCGTAAATTTTTGTGTGTATTCTAGTACTCTGCGTTGAAATTCCCCCATCTCATCCTCTTTAATCCGACCAAGCATTTTTCCAGCTTCAGCTATTGTGGTTTCATTCTTTTCAATAACTTTTCTTGGCATAAGCTTCATCCCTTAAATAACATTAGATGTTCAGGACGTGCAATTACACTTTTTTCTTTGTTACCAGTTGAAACAGATATCATATAGCTTCTACCCCTACGTTCTTTAACAACGCCTACTTTTCCATGATATCTTTTATGTGGCATACCTTTGTGGACGCTAGGTTCAACTTTTATGACTACGCGATCTCCAATTTGATATGATTGAAGGAGTCTACTTAAACCAATCTTACCTCTTTGACGAGGTTTCTTCCTGAATAATGACCTAGTAGCTGCACGATATCCTTTAGATTTTCTTACCATTTGCAGATCATCTCGCCTATTTACTTTAGATCGAAGAGTTTCATCCACTTCTATTCATTCAACTTATAAACAATTCTTATGATTTCAATATTACTTCATGACTGTACGGGTAATCGCCTCATAAATTTGGATTTCTGCCTTTTCATTGATTTCATCATTTTCTTCATAGACCCATATTGGCTGAAAAGTTCTTTTACATCTTTTTCACTTCTTCCAGAACCTCTTGCAATCCGTCTAATTCTTGATGAATCGATGATTTTTGGATTTTCTATTTCGTTTTTGCACATTGATTGAATGATAAATTGCCATGAGTCCAATTTGTTTTCGGCAATGTCAAACATATTGTCAGGCATATTGTAGCCTCCAGGAACCATGCTCCATATCTTTTGTAATGGCCCCATTTTCCTTATGGCTTCCATTTGTTCGTACATGTCTCTGAGTGTGAATTTTCCTTGGAGAATATTTTTAGCCTTACCTTTTGGAATAGTAAGCTCTGCTTCTTTTACACGCTCAATAAGAGTTTGTATGTCACCCATACCCATGAGCCTGCTAACAAAATTAGCCGGTATGAATTGTTCAATATCATCGATCTTCTCTCCGGTACCAATGAATTTGATCTTTGAGTCTGTGGCAGCTACAGCTGATAGAGCACCGCCTCCTTTGGCTGAACCATCTAGCTTCGTTACATATATTGATCCCATCTGAGTAGCTTGTTTGAATGCTGAGGCCTGTAATGCTGCTTGTTGACCAATTGTTCCATCTATTACAAGAATAACCTCGTCGGGTTTTATTGTGTCCAAGAGTTTATTCATTTCATCCATAAGATCTCTTTCATTTTTATGTCGTCCTGCAGTATCAACTATAATAATATCAAAGCCTTCTTGCCTCAATGCAGTTAATCCTTTTTGAGCGATTTTGTCAGGTTTTTTCTCATTTTTCATTCCAAAAGTAATTATATTCGCTTTATCAGCAAGTTGCTTTAACTGCTCAAATGCTCCTGGTCTATATGTATCTGTACAGATTATAGCTACCTTTAGGCCACGTTTCTGATAGAATCGCGCAAGTTTCACTGCGCCAGTTGTCTTTCCACTTCCTTGAATCCCTACTAGAATTATTACATGTTTTTTCTGTGGATCCAGAGAGAGTTTGGCTGGTTTATCGCCTAGAAACTTTGTGATCTCTTCATAAAGCACTTTTATAACGTGTTCTCTTCTCGAGATGCCTGGTGGTAAAGTTTCTTTTATTGATCTTTCTTCAACATTCTTCGATATATTGAGGACAAGATCTACATTAACATCTGATGCAAGTAGTGTTCGTTGAAGATCTTTTACTAATTCTTTTATAGCTTTTTCATCAACAATCGGAAGACGCATAAGTGTTCTTACGGAGTTACTGAGTGACTTGCCCAGACCTTCGAGTGCACTCATTGGTAATTTTTCACTTCCCATCTATTTGAAAGATATTTCTATCATGTTAATCCAAAGCTGCGGCCACTATTAAGGGGAACAGTATTGTTGCATCTCCTACTAAATTAGCGATTTTTCTTTCGTTTCTGATCTTTCTCCAACTTATTGCTTCCTCAAGAGGTGCCCCACTTAATCCACCAGCTTCTGGTCTATCCATAGTTATTTGAATTGCGGCGTCCACACCACCTCTAATAGTATTAGCCATCAGAAGATGATGTTTTGGTAATCCACCTCCAATTATTATTGCGCCAATTCTTTTTGACTCAAAAGAGATCTCAGTTAATTTTGAAAGATCCTTAAGTGAATTTATCATCAATTTGTTAAATGTGCTATATGTCCAAAGGTTCATTCCAAGCATTGAATCTTGTATACCTGGACATATAATTGGGACCTTTTTCTTATAGCATGTTTTCAAAATTGAATTATTATCTTTCAGTTTCCTTCCAAATTCCCAGAGTAGCTCATATCCGGCCAAATTCTTTTTTGTCTCATTATTCAACTCGTTTAGAATTTGATAGACCCATTTTTCTAATCCTTCAAAGGCTTCCATTCCTATATTGATGTCATAGATTCTGCCGATACCACTTTTCTTTAATTTAATGTCATTAACCTTGGATGTCCCAATTTCATGTTTATATCCTAACGCCTCAATCAGATCATGTGTAACATTGGCTCCAGTTGATATGATGACATTCACATAATCATCATCAATTAAGTCACGAATTATTTGCCTTAATCCACCAGCAACCAATGGTCCAGCCAATGAGAGAAAGCATGTATATTTTTTAAAAAAGATATTTTTTGTTATATCAACTGCTTGAGCAAATTTTCCTGCACCTAAAACACCACTTTTGCTCATCTCAAATGCAATATCTGCGATGCGCATTCTACGACGTATCTTCATTTGTCTTACATAGGGCATTTATACTCGACCTTGTTTGGAACCCTATGTTATGTCTAATTAATCACTTAGTCCTAATAATCTTAGATCTACCAGACAGCTTCCAATATTCTACTTCTATTCCGCTTTTAAGTTTCGATCTAAGCTCATCATCTTTAGGTAAAGGTGTTTCAAATGTTTCATAGCTCTCTAGATCCATTATCTGAACATTCTCGTCCATAGTGGCAAGGATTTGGCCCGTACGTTTTTCTATAATTGGAACTTCGATTTTTGCATCAACAGGACTTACTATATTTCTTTTTTGCTCAGTGAAAAATCCCATAGCTACAATTCTGGCCTTCGCAGCTCCATGTTTACCTGGCTTACTTTTTTCATATTCTACTACTCTGCATGGCTCATCATCAATGAGAATGTATTGTCCTACTTTTATGCTACCTAAGTCAACGGGTTTGCTCATAATCAACTCCTCGAAATTATGACTTTTTTACATTCATACCAGCTAAAATATTTACTGTAAGGCTCTTGCTATAACCTCATAAGATCGTTAAAATAACTATAACTCAGTTTTTCTTCAGGTAGTTGGTGATATTCTTGTTTAAAAGCATTGGGATCGTTCCTCGTCTCGATAGTGATGATGCTTTAAAACTCGCGATTAAAATTTGTCGATATCTTAAATCGAGGAAGATTGATACTTTTCCTGAGATTGAATTTGCCAAAAACAATCGTATTGGACAAGGAGTATCTCTATCACAGATGGAGGTCGATTTGATAATAACAATTGGAGGAGATGGGACAGTCCTTAAAACCAGTATGAATATTCCAAAACCTGAGACACCGATATTGGCTATTAATATGGGTAGACGTGGATACTTGACAGAAGTCGAGCCCAATCAGGCACTAACAGCTCTTGAAGAGTGCCTACAAGGAAAATATGATCTTGAGGAACACTCCAAGTTATCTGTCTATTTCAAAAACAAACATATTGCCGAAGGTGTGAATGAAGCACTATTAACACCAGCAACATCGTGGAAGATGCTAAATTTTGTAATTAAACAAAATAAACATAAATTAATCGAACAAAGAGCTGACGGCTTGATAATTGCAACCCCAACTGGCTCGACGGCTCATTCTTTCTCAGCTGGAGGCCCAATTCTTGAAACGTCTCTTGATGCTTTCGTAGTAGTATTCATTTCACCTGTAGATTATATGCGTTCATTGGTCTTATCTTCCACCGATGACCTCAGCATCAAATTAACTGATACTAATATGGGGGCACTCTTGACGGTCGACGGTCGATATACAAAACAGATCGCTCCTGAAGAGTCCATCATTATTAGAAAATCAAAGAATAGAGCTGTATTTGTCAGACTTAACTCTTCCTTCTGGAGTCGAAGCCTGAATCGTCATAAATTGGGGCCGAGAGAGGATGATAGTGTATATTCTTGACACTTCAGCTCTAGTCATGGGCGTTAATCCATCAATAATCAAAGGAGAAGTTTACTCCGTACCAGAAGTCGAGTCAGAATTACCTTCCGATAGCATGGCAGCATTACGTTTCGCCACATCTAGAGATAGTAGTATCCTATTAGTGCAATCACCCAACCGATCTTCATGCGATATGGTTAGGAAGGCTTCTCTCAAATTAGGGGAAAGATTATCCCTGTCTAAAGCTGACCTTCAAATTCTTGCTTTAGGTCTGGACCTGAGATTAAAAGGAATGAACCCAACTATAGTTAGTGATGATTATTCCATACAAAATGTAGCGGAACATCTTGGCATAAACTACACTTTTCTTGCAACTTTTGGTATCACTTACGAATTTAACTGGTCCATATATTGTCCAGCATGTTTCCGGAGATATGTTCATAACTACACAGAACGTCTATGTGAAGTATGCGGAACTAAACTCAAGAGAAAAGTTATGAAAAAATATAGAAAAATTGACAGTTCAAAAAAATTATAGCAATTCATAAGAAAAACGTTAATTTGAAGATACACTATAACCAATCCACATAGTATTGTTAATAATATGGAAAACCTTTTCTTGAAGGAATATGTAATCTTAATTCTGGAAGTATAACTTTTGAAAACATCCTCCTATATCGAACAGATTCCTATAAGTAACGTATTCAATATTCTATGCTTTAGTTCTTGAAATATTTCTACTAGCTCAACCACAGGAGATAATGAGGATGTCAATTCCTACCAAAAGATACGGAGGTAGAGAACTGCAACATAAACGATCTAATTACGAGACTTTAGATCGTGCACGAATGTACGAAGAAAATGCTTACGTACTTGACTTTCTTCCAACTGGGAAACATGCGTATGACCGCCAAAGACACATTGCTGTACCTACAGTTCAAGTCGTTGGAGAAGAGCATTATACATTACTTGACCTAGAGCTTAAATTTGGAGCAACTGTAAATTTACATGAGAAATTATACGTTGGAAAAGATAAACGTGATAAAGTTGAAAGGATCATTGGAAGGATCAACTACGACGAATTGACAGCTACGGCTAAGGTTGAACTTCCAGTCATACTTGAAGAACTTATTAAGAAGAAAGAAAACAACTTTGTAGAGTTTTTTAATAAAGTGCAACCAATAACACCTAGAATGCATGCTCTTGAGCTTCTGCCAGGGATCGGAAAAAAATCAATGTGGCAGATAATCGATACTAGAGAGAGTAAACCATTTGAAAGCTTCACTGACATTCAATCCAGAACTGGAATATCTGACCCTGCAAAGATCATAGTTCGAAGGATAATAGAAGAATTGACAGGCGAATCAAAGTACAGACTATTTATAAGGGCCCCCTGATGGACAAAAGAGGAACACATTACTCATTCGTTCCAAAAAAAAGACTTGGTCAAAATTTTCTCATAGAAAGTCAATTATTAAAGAAAATTGTATTCCATGCAGAAATATTGCCTACAGAAATCGTGCTGGAAATCGGGCCTGGCTTTGGAGCACTGACACAAATTATCCAAACAAAGGCTCGAAGAGTAATAGCTATTGAAAAGGATCCAGTTTTAGCTAAGTTTCTTCAAGAAAAGTTCAAAACAAATCCTAAGGTTGAGATAATAATGGGGGATGTTTTAGATCAAATATTGCCAGAATATGATAAAGTTGTAGCAACCCCACCATACAATATATCCTCAAAACTACTATTCCAACTCATCAAAAAAAGCTATCGAGTTATCGTCCTAACATTTCAGAAAGAATTTGCCGACAGATTAGTTTCGAAACCAGGGACAAAAAATTATGGGAGATTGACGGTCATGATCAATCATAAAGCGAAACCAGATTTATTAGAGAATATTCCTAAGAAGGCTTTCAGACCACAACCTAAGGTTGATTCCGCGATAGTCAAGATTATACCCAAGGAATACAATAAGACAGTTGATGAGAAGCTCTTCTCAGAACTTGTATTAGGATTATTTACTCAAAGAAGAAGAAAAGTACGAAGTTCTCTCAAACATTATATCGATAAGAAAATTCCTTACTTTCCAATAGAAATTTTGAATACAGAAATCCCTGATAAAAGAGTGGATCAGATGACAGTGGAAGATTTTGAACAGTTGACCAAGAAAATTTCATCAAAGTTAAAGTTCTATAACAAATCATAGTGTGGTTCCGTGATTATGTTTTGGAGATTCACATAGTTCTCGTAGAACCGCAACATGAAGGCAATATAGGTCTTATTGCAAGAATTATGAAAAATTTTGGATATAAGAATCTATGGTTAGTCAACCCAAAAACCAGACTTGGACCAGAAGCAAGAGCATTAGCAAGTCATGCTCAAGAACTATTGGTAAAAGCAAGAATAGTGAAAAATCTAGACCCCCCACTGAGAAATTGTGACTACTCTGTTGCAACTACAGCTATAATCGGAAAAAACCCATCAAATCTTAACAGAAAATCATTGACTCTTAGAGAATTTGCTGAAAGAGTGAAACCCATTGAGGGAAAAATTGCAATAATATTTGGTAGAGAAAGCCGAGGATTATCCAATAAAGAGATCACAAGATGCGACTTTGTAATAACAATTCCGACAAATAGTGAGTACAAAACTCTGAATATCGCAACAGCAGTTTCAATAACACTATATGAAATTAGAACTGCACAAAACAAGAACATGAGTTATTTTGAGCGAGCTGACAAAGAAACTAGGTTAAGACTTGTCGATAAATTCGAAGATCTATCAAGGAAAGTAAGCATACCAGCCTATAAAATACCACTTGCGAGAACAGCATTATCTAATGTGATTTCGCGTGGTTTAATCTCCACAAGAGAAGCAAGCTTGATGACTGGAGTATTTAGAAGAGCTATAGAGAGAATAGATAACCACTAACTAAGACCTTATTAAGAGGATTTAATGAACAGAACGGATGTTTAAATAATACTGACCATTCATTCTTTGCAAACGGCGACCCAACATGAAGGGTAAAAATTATCGTATGAGCAAGGGAAACGTATACACTAGAGCTAAATATATTCATGGCCATCCAGTCTCAAAAATTGTAAAATTCAGTATGGGTGACACAAAAGTAAATTATGATTACAAGATAACATTGATTTCTCAGATGAAGATTCAAGTGCGTCATAATGCTTTAGAAGCTGCCAGAATTTCAGCAAATAAAGTCTTATCAGATAAACTTGGAGAAACTGGTTATCTAATGCGTATCAGAGTCTACCCCCATGTTATACTCAGAGAGAACAAAATGATTGCAACTGCTGGTGCTGATAGGCTTCAAGAAGGCATGAGAAGAGCGTTTGGAAAACCTACAAGTCGAGGCGCAATAATTAAAAACAACCAAGAATTGATAGATGTCTTCGTCAATGAAAGCTCCTTACAACTCGCGAAAGAAGCTTTGACAGCCTGCTCAAAGAAACTGCCAATGCCATGCAGTATTACTGTTGAGAGAATCAATGAGGCTCCTAAACAAATAGAAGCCTGATTTTAACGATATATAATACATTTTTATTATTCTGATGTTAAATCAATTAGACTTGAGGCTGAAGTGCCTAGTATTGACTTTATCTTATAATTTTGAACTTGATAGAGTACTAAAAGAGATAAATGGACGTAATGCGAAACGAATTTTAATTCAGATCCCTGATGGACTCAAACCGAAAGCATTCACTCTTGCGAATACTATTGAAAAGAATGCAAAAACAAAGGTGTTCTTATCTGCAAGTCCTTGTTATGGTGGGTGTGACATAGCAATAAATCAGGCAAGAATTCTGAATGTAGATTTAATAGTCCATTATGGCCATACGACATTCGGATCCGAA
>Ga0180437_10000749_pt1 | contig 59618 bp, 74 predicted proteins | sample SS_ome_4_FD_132410 | JGI IMG/M metagenome (GOLD analysis project Ga0180437, IMG submission 132410) | Hypersaline lake sediment archaeal communities from the Salton Sea, California, USA - SS_3_D_1 metaG | ecosystem: Environmental > Aquatic > Non-marine Saline and Alkaline > Hypersaline >...
TCCATAATAAATATTTTCATTTTTTTGACTTACCATGTAAGAAGTGTATTCGGTATAAAAATAAGTTTCATTAGATAGTACTTTTACAAAGTTAGCACATGCTTCATGTATAAGGTCTTTTGTTTTTATAAACGGTTCAGAGTTTAAAAACTCATTTACGTTTTCACTGTCTATGTAGAATTTGAAGTTCATTCTTCTATTCTTCCTAAAGCATATGACCAAAAAATAGGAAAACCTAGTTTAGGTTCTGGAACACCCCAAATCATTGGTATGTTGTAAATGCAAATTGGTCTAGCGTTGTTGTAACAAATATCCGTAAGCCAAGCTTGATAATGCCAATACATTGTTAAATTTTCTTTAAGAGCTTCAAGATACCGTTTCGGATCTCTTCTTCATTTTTTGCTCTTATATTGAATTTTTTTCTATTATTCAAAGAGAGGCAAATGTAAGCAAAGTCATTCGCTGATTTTGCACTTATACTTATCGTGAAATAATCATTGTGAAATGCTTTATCATGAAAAATCACCCTCCATATTGGGACTTTGATAGTACCATATATTTTTGAGAGAGTAAAAATAGACTCATCAGCGTTGTTCACAACCCAATTGAGAGAATCTTCAATTGGATGCTTCCATTTATTCGCTTTGAAAGGAGGATTGTTCTCGAGTCTATCGATCGTTGACTTTATTTTGTTTTTTAATGTCATAGTGTCTCCAAATTCTTCTTAAATTGTCTCATTACGGGCCATCCTGTTTCCATAAATTCACCTTTTTGATTTTTTATTTTCTATTTATTTTGATAGGAATATTTATGTCATTAAATAAGCAGTATGTCAACACAAAAATAGATATTCACAAAAACAAAAATTGTATTTTTGATTTTAATGAAATACCTTTAAAGATAAGTATTAATTTTGAGGTAATAAATGAATGACTTATTTGACAAAGATAAAGAAATCGAAAAAGGTGGTGTTAGTGGAAGCATTGCAAATGAATTAAGTGAAAGTCTTATTAATTTCGATGATTTATGCGATAGAGAATTAACAGACAAAGAAATTGAGCGTTTGAGTGATGTTGTGATGGAATATTGCCAGCGTCAAAGTGGCGTAGACCTTTATTCGTATCAATACGAATTTGGTTGGCGAATTGTATATTCAATTTTGGTTGAAGATGCAGAAGAGATAACGTCACTATTTTCGAGACAATCTGGTAAAACGGAAACAACAGCTCTCGTTGTATGTGGTTGTTTAGTTATATTACCAATTCTTGGAAACATTTTTAAAGGCGATGAACGAATAAGTAAATTTGCAAAAGGTTTATGGGTCGGGATTTATGCACCAAATTACGAACAGAGTGGAATCATGTGGCAACGTATGAGGACACGAATGTACTGTGATTCAGCTAAAAAAATGCTTTTAGATAGTGATATCAATATTGACCTTAATGAATTAAGTAAAGACCTTTCGTTGCCAAATGGTAGTTTTGTATTTTGTGGAACTGCATCACCACAAGCTAAGATAGAAGGTCGAACATTTCATGTTATTATAATCGAAGAATGTCAGGATGTTTTAGCTCATGTTATTAGAAGTTCAATTCATCCAATGGGTAGTGCTACAGCTGCTACTATTATTAAAATTGGTACACCTTCTCGTGATAAAAATGAATTCTATTTAGCTTGTCAGCGTAATAAAAGACATGATGTAAGTAAAGGAATGGTTCGTGATAAAAAGCGTTTACATTTTGAATTCGATTACACGGTAGCTCAAAGATACAATAAACGTTATAGAAAATATGTTGAAAAAGAAATGCGTCGTTTAGGTGAAGACTCTGATGATTTCAAAATGAAATATCGTCTTCATTGGTTACTCGAGCGCGGTCTTTTTATTACTGAAGATTTATTCAAAGAGTGTGGAATTGATAATTCAAAACAACCATTGATTAAAGTTATTGGTAAGGGTAACAGAAAACAAAAGTTCAAATTTATCAGACCGTGCAGTGTTGTAACTCATGATTCTCACAATGAACACGTTGCTTCTATTGACGTTGGTCGATCAAATTCAACTGTTGTAACCGTCGGACGTGCATTTTGGGATGGTCCAATTGAATATGCTGGTGAAGATAGATTTCCTATTCACATATCAAATTGGTTGGAGCTTTATGGTGATGATCATGAAGCTCAACACCCACAGATAATTAATTTCTTAAAGAACTATAATTTATCTTCAGTCATTGTTGATGCTACTGGTAAAGGAGATCCTATTTTTTCACGTTTAGCATCAGAACTTTATAAGTTTGATATACATGTAGTTTCATTCGTTTTCAACGAATACAATAAGGACATTGGTTATAAAATTTTACTGCAAGAATTACAAAATAAACGAATTACATATCCCGCGAGTGCACATGCTACTAGAATGAGGAAATGGCAACGTTTCTATCAACAAATGACTGATTTAAGTAAAACATGGCGTGGTCAAAGAATGGTTGTATCGAAACCAAAAGGTGATGATGATGCAAAAGATGATTATCCAGATTCATTAATGTTATTGTGTTATTTGGTTAATGTTGCTGGTGATCAAGAGATTCAAGAGAGTATAAATCCTTTTGTTGGTCGTGCTGCTAGACAATTAGAAGCGGATAAGATGAGAGATTTCAGAGCTTGGTATAACAAAGGTATAAATAACCAAACAATTGTAACTAATCCAAGAAGATATAACTATCTTAAAGGTTTAAGAAAAAGTAAAAGAGGTAAATGGGAATGAAAAAAACTTTTCCAGTAAAAAAGGATCATTCAATTTTATATTGTATACATGTTAAGGAAAATGATATTGGTCATTTAATTGGATTTGATCCATCTATTGAAGTTTCTAATGGTGGTGAAATAATTCTTGCTGATGGCATTATTATATGTACTAGTTGTTTACTAGAATATGAAAATAAAATGAAAGAAATACCAATAGGTGATTTAATTGTATACGAAGAAGATAGCTATCTCGCTATATCTACAACACAGAATTGAGGTATTCCATGTTATATTATGGAAACTGCTTAGATATACTTCGTGAAGTACCTAATAATTACTTTTCTACAGTAATAACTGATCCTCCATATGGTATATCGATTTTTAGTAAAGATTGGGATAAAGATTTTCCTAATGAAACTATATGGAAAGAGATATTAAGAGTATCAAAACCTGGTGCATTACTATTATGCTTTGGTTCTCCAAGGATTTATCATCGAGTTGCTTGTTCCATTGAAAATTCTGGCTTTAATATTAAAGATTGTCTGATGTGGTATTATAAATCGGGTATGCCAAAAGGAACTAACATTTCAAGAATGATAGATAAAAAATTGGGTTGTAAACGTCCAATTATTGGTTACCAAAAACTTACAGGTAATGCATGCACTTCGTTTAAGGAAAAAGGTGGTAATTACGGAATAAGAGTCAAAAACACTCCACCACAAATAACACCTATAACAGGTCCATCTTCGGATGAAGCTAAAGTATGGGGTGAACAATTTACAGGATTAAAACCAGCATATGAACCAATAGTAGTTGGAATGAAACCAGTTGATGATAATTATGCAAAAAATGCACTTAAGTGGGATGTAGCTGGATATAATATAGAAGAATGCAGAACTGAAGGTCGTCACCCAGCTAATATCATTCTGAGTGAAGATGGAACTGATGAAAAAGTTGATAACGATATTGGTGATATTGTAACAGAGATAGATGGCGTTGTTTATAAAACGAAAGCTTCTAGATTGTTCTATTGTGTCAAAGCTAATAGAAAAGAGCGTGGTATTGATAATATACATCCTACTGTGAAACCGATAAAATTAATGCGATATCTTTGCAGATTAACAAGACAACGTGGAAAGGATATTGTGCTTGATCCATTTATGGGTTCTGGTACTACTGGAATTGCTGCTAAAATGGAAGGTAGGAAGTTTTTTGGAATTGAAATTGATCGTGATTACTTTGAGATTGCAAAAAAACGAATTGAACAGACATAAGTTGTGGAGGTGAATTATGTCATATTGGGGTACTCAAATGAGATCGATTGTCACAAGTACCTTTCATGACAGTATGTCAATTGATCATTACACGCGTTTAGCAAAATATAGAGAGTATTGGCTTTATTATTTAAGTAAGCATTGGAGCTATTCACGGGATCCTGGCGATCCTACCATTACGATAAACTATTCTAGACGTGTTGTTGATATCGCGAACAATTTTACCTTTAAAAAAGGTTTCATTGTTAAAATACCGGATGATCCATCTACACCTGCGAATGAAGCTGAGGATCGAGAATTTGTTCGTGTCATGCTTGAGGAAACGTGGGAGAAAAACTCTAGATTGTTGTGGTTAATTGAAGCATCTCAACAGGGTGCAGTAACAGGCGATCTTTTCGCTCGAGTATCATGGGAAAATAATGATCTTTTAGAAGAACCTTATGCAAAAATTGACATAATCCCTTCACATCTATGTTTTCCTGAATTTGGTGGACCAAGTGGTGTTGAAAGAAAAAAACTCAAAAGAATTATGATTTTGACACCAATTTATGAAAGATGTCATCTTCCTCAAAAACCATCATTTACATTTCCGCATTATGGAACCAATTTTGATACAGCAATAATGCAAGAAATATGGACAGCTCCTGATTACCATCCTGATGGATCGATTAAGAATTATGCAACTGTTCAGTACTTTAGAAATAATGAACCACTTGGACCACCATTAATTAATCCAATTGGAGAAATACCAGTGGTTCATATTCCTAATTATCCTTTATCAGGTGAGTCTTATGGGATTTCAGATATGGTTGATATTATTGAGCTCAATAGAGAATTAAATGAAAAAGCTACAGATATTTCGGATGTAATCAGCTATCATGGATCCCCGGTAACTATTTTAAAAGGTGCGAAACTAAAAGACCTTGAACGTGGAGCTAATAAAGTTTGGGCAATTCCAGGTGATGGCGATGTGAAAAATCTTGAATTATCCGGCGATCTATCAGCATCAGTTAATCATTGGAAAATGATTAAAGAATCACTTCTAGAGTTGGCTGGAATACCTGAAGAGGTATTAGGAAAAGTTCAAGCTGCAAGTAATGCATCTGGAGTAGCATTAGCTATCAGATATATGCCTTTAATGGAAAAATATCATATCAAAACTCTTATTTACGGTCTTGGTTTACGATTAATTAATCGATTGATAATGAAAATAACAGCAATTGGTGATCCTGCTTTTGGAGAAAAATTTAATAGTTTATATCAAGGCAATAAATATAGAAACAATGTTGTTTTTCCTGATCCAATGCCGATGGATGAAGCTGTTGAACTTGAAAAAGCTCGAGCAAGATTGGATTTACTACTTTCGACCAGAAGAGAAGAGCTTGAAAAGATGGGTAAATCTCAGGGTGAGATTGAAAAAATTATGCAGGATATCAGAAATGAAGCGGAAGAAATGAATGAGATGATGTTTGATATGCCTAAAATTGAACGTGGGAAAACTCAAAATATGCGTGGTGGAGTTCCAGAAGTTAGAGCACAAAAAGTTAGCAATACAGCTGCTAAAAAGACACTTTCATTTTCTGACGAATAAATGGTGATTCATAATGGCAGAAGAGCCACGTCTTTCAGGTACTATTTTAGAATGGGCAAAAAGAGCTCCTAGATCTGCTGTTTCTTGGGGTGACATAGAATTAGCTCAATCAAGAGAAGTATTGTTTCGTTCATGGATATCTGATTCTAGAAATTTGAGACGAATATTGAATGATACATCTCAAAAACTCACCGGTTTTATAACAGAGGATTCTTTTAGCTCGAATGATGGAAGACTACTTAATGCGGATAAAAATAGGATACAAAGAAATTCATCTCGAGCTATTTCACATGCAAGAAAACAAATCGAATCAGAAATTGAAGATGGTGTTGAGTCAGCAATAAGAAGAGCACAACTATCTCAAGAACGTCATTTACAGCGTCTTGGTTTGAGACGACTTGATCAAAAAACACGAATGGCAATTCGCGAAATGTCTTTAAAAGCATTGGATGAAGAATTCCCAAGGGGCTCGGGTAAGAGTTTTAGAATGAGGTTAGAAGCATTAGAAAAAAGACATATTGTTCAAGTTAATGGAATTTCTGAAAGAACATTTACTCGGGGTGGTGCATCAGAAATTATTCCGAGAGATATTGATCGTGGATTAACTTTTAGGGGACCTGGCAATACAACTGTTAGAGGTGGATCAATGTATCGTCAATCTCAAAGATTGATGGTTGCAGAAGAAACTCGTCTAGCAAATATGGTTGAAGTTAAAACAGTCCAAGCAATGGGTGTTATGTTTGCATATTGGCGACTGAATCCTTCACATAAATGGTATGGAGGAAAAGAAATTTGTGAACACTATGCATATAAAACCAATCCTGATGTTGTTGCAGAATTCCACCGCCTAGGGATTTCGACTTCGGGTATTTCTTTTAATGGTTTATATAAAGTAATGGATTGGCCACAATATCCACATCCTTATTGTAAGTGTTATCCAGAAGCATTGTACCTTCCAAGTTATCGTCAATCGGAGACATATGTTCAATCCTCAAATGAACAAGCGAGTATTATTCTCGGTGAGCTAATAGCTTTAGGTCTCTTGACATTTAATGAAATCTGAACACAAAGTTAAAAGTCAAGTTGTTTATATGTTGAATAAAGTTATTCGGCATAGAATAAAAGGAATTGCATCTAAAATAGAAAGGAAAGTGACATGGCTTTAAATGCAGGAAAAGTAGGACCATCTAACCAAGGTAAAACCGAAAATGGTCGTGGTTCCAAACCTATTTTTAACGCGAATAAAGGAATGCGTAAAACTGGCCGTGTTCAAATGAATCCTGTTCGCGTTTCAAATACTGGTTTTGATTATAGAAAGATTAACGATCCTAGATTTGTTTAATTTTTAATTTAAGGAGTTTAAGAGGAAATGGAAGAAGAACCAAAAAAAGAAGATGTTCAAAACGTCGATAATGACGAAACGCAAAAAACACCGCAACAAAAAGATACGCCACCCTCTGAAGATTTAATTAGTAAAGAGGATTTAGAAAAACTACTCAATAAAGCACGAAGCGATGAAAAAGGTAAGCTTTATAGCAATATTGAGGATCTTAAAAAGAAATTTTCTGCTCAAAGTGAATCAATGGGAAAATTGAATAAAGAAATTGAGCAGAAAAATAAAGAGATTGAAGATTTAAGAGCAGGCAAAACAAAAGTTACTGATTCACTTAATAGGGAGTTGAGAGAACTAAAAGCATCACATGAGAAGATGAAAAAAGCTATGGAGATAGTTGCAACAGAAGCAGCATCACGATTAAGTCAATACAAACTAGACATTTATCGCGAAAAAGAGATTGGTAAATCTGGTTTGGTTCATTTGAAAGATTTTGTTACTGGAAATAATGAACAAGAAATAGCTGCATCAATTGCTTCGCTTACTAAGAAGGAAAAACTTATAGAAGAAGAAGCAGCTAAAAAAGCACAAAGTAGTCTTGTTGCAAATCTTCCATCACCACTTTCTCCGAATGGTGCACCTAGTGTAACCACCGATGCCATTGTGAATCCACAAGATAAACAGAAACTCTCTAAGCTTCGCGGTGAAGAATGGGAAAACACATACAAAGATCTGCTCTTAAAAGCGAAACAAAAAGCGGGCGTATAATCTAATAGATATTACTCCCGTTTTAGGGAGATAAAAATGACTAATTATTCTGGTGTCCATACCGCTGGTAGTGTGGTTTCAATTCCACAATCTATCAGAGATGTATATTCGTTGTACATCATGCACGAAGCGCAAGCTGTTATGCGATTTGAAGATTTTGCTGTTCAAAAAACTGAACTTCTTGCTCAACCAGGACAAAATATCTTCTTCACTCGTTATAATAATTTGAATCTTGGTGGACAACTTCAGGAACATGTTGCTATTGTAACTCAAAATATGACAGCCGCTCAACAATCCGTTACCGTTACTGAATGGGGTAATGGTATTGGCGTTACCGAAAAAATGCTTCAAATGTCTTTTGATGATTTGATGGCAGAAGCATCAGTTCTTCTTGGACGAGACTACGCAGTTGTAAATGATCTTATGCTGAGAAATACAATTGTTAATGCGGCACAAATTGTTTATGCTGGTAATAAAGCAAGTCGCGCTGCACTTGATGGTGGTAATGATTATTTTGACGTTGAAGTTATTCGTCAAGCTGTAGAAATTCTTCAAACAAAAAATGCACCAAAATTTAATGGAGAATTCTATGTTTGCTTCCTTCACCCTCATCAAGCCGCATATCTAAAACGTAATCCTGATTGGGTTGCTGCAAACAATTATCATCAAACACGCCGTTTGTTCAATGGTGAACTTGGAATGTGGGAAGACGTTGTATTTATTGCTACAACCCACATGAGAAATGGTGCAGCTGCATCTACAGATCCTGGATATGAAGCTACTATGGTTAATGCCGCCACAGGTGGTGCTGTAGCTGCTAATGTTTATGAATCATTCATTTTCTCAGATATGGCATATGCAAAAGCCATTGGACTGCCGGTTGAACTTAGAGATGATGGTGTAAATGATTTTGGTCGTTTACATAAATTAGCCTGGTATTCGATTATGGGTGCTGGGATCCTTGAAGACGATTTTATCGTAAAAATCGAAACCGTTTAATTTTAATGTTATAAATCAATAATAACTTTCAAATAGAGGGATAGACATGCCTAGGGGTCGACCGAGAAAAAAGAAAATCAGAGACGATATCTTGGCAGATATTGATGAATCAAAACCAATTTCTGAACAAGAAGATGTTTTTGAATCAGAAAAGATCTCTGAATCAAAGAAAGAAGAAAAATATAAAGAGAACAGTATTGTTAAAAATAACACTAAACAAAAGACAGAAATAGCTAGAGCAAAAGTCACGACATCAAAATATATTGCGGGTAAATGGTGGCAATTAAAACGCGGTAAAAAGATAAATGCACCTGATATTGTAATTGAAAGCTTAAGAAATGCTGGCTTTGTCGAGTAGCACACCCTTCATTTAATTGATATCTTTAATCTATGGCAACTGAAGAACAAGTCATAGATTCGACACGAAGAACAGTAGCTGATTTTGAGTCACCACGTAAATATGATGATGATTATTATAAGGATGCTATTGAAAGAGGTTTGCAGAAATTAAACTTCGATTTTGGTGAGTCTTATGCAATAGTTCCCGATGTTCCATTTGATCGTGTTTTCCTTCTTATAAAATTAGCTTCGATAAACATGTGCTGGTTTCGTGCGTCAGAAGGTGCAACTGGTGATAGCGAAATAGAACATGTTGAAACAAAATACACAACAATAGCAGTGCCTAATCTTTCGGTTACTGACGGAAATACAGGAGATAGTCGCGGTCCAACATACTGGATGAAACTAGCTGATAAAATTCAAGAAGAATATGACAACGAAGTTGGAAGTTCAGCTGGTCAAAACCAAGGTTCAGAAGTTGAAATTGGAACTGTTAGAAGGATATCTCTTACTAACGGTGGTTATAGAAAACGTGTTTTGGATCCTGGATTAGATGCTGTTACCATTACAACTTTAGTTTCGGGTAACGATGTTACAATTTCTTGGTCAAAACTTCAAGTTGAAGATTTTTTCTCTTACGAAGTTGTTCGCTCTGAAGATGGAACCTTTGATGATGAAATTGTTATAAGAACAGAAACTGATATCCATGTCACAGAATATACCGATGAATCTGTTGTGTCTGGTACATGGTATTACAGAGTAAAATCTGTAAATAGGAATTTTCTAAAAACAGATAGTTCAACATCAATAGCGGTGGTTCCATAATGGCAACTCGAGAAGAAATAATTCAGGATAGAGTCGAACAAGTCATTACTGATTTTCAAAATGGATCCATTCGATATTATCCATATATATCTGGTTCGACAGACGTCTATAAACAAAGAACAAAAACATTTGGTACTCCTATTTCGCTTACTGGAAGAGCTATTTTAGATCCTACATCTGAACAAATTACATTTATCGGAAATGGTGAATTATTCGATATTGCTTTTTTATTTAGTAGGGTTGAATTGGTTGCAAAATTTCCATCTGCAAATGAAGGTGAATGGCTTGATGTTGATGCTCAAATTGAATGGTTCAATGGTCGAAGATATAAAATAGAAAGAGTTCATCCTTCAGGGCAAATTGCTGAAAAGTTTCTTTTGACTATTGTACTCGCAAACTCAATTGAAGGGCAAAGAGATTAATGGCAAAAGTAAAAAAATATGGCGATTGGGATAAATTAAGTGATTGGAAAAAGTATATAAAGTCTGACAAGCCATTGAAAAAAATTGTCAATAAAATGGATAATCTTGGCAAAACTGTCAGGGATGCACTTAAAAATCATATAAAATCAAATGATCTTCCTTGGAAAAAATTATCTCCTATAACAGTGAGAATAAAAGGTAATAATAAAATTTATATTGATCATGGTACTTACATGAATAAAATAATTCATTCTGTTAGACCAACTAAAGATAATGGTCTTATTGTTGTTATTACCACAAGAGGAAATCATTATTCTGGTTTGAGTGCTAATGAGTTGGCCAAAATACTCGAGTATGGAACAAGTAAAACACCTGCTAGACCTTTATGGAGACCGACTTTTGAAGAAATGAAAAAGATGAAAGAATTTGAAGATTTTATTGATATAGGAGCAATTTTTTCATTCAAAGGTACGGATTAATGACAGCTGTTTCTATAAAAAATATTGATGAAGCATTAGCTTTAAAATATAGTGGTTTATCAATTGATATAGGTGATCCACCGGTTTCGACACCAGTAACAGTTTTCGTGGAAGAACCATCAAGCGAAGAATACAAGGAAAGAGTATATCCATCTATTGCAATTAAATTTTTATCATTAAGTGAAAATTCTCCTTCTAGACATTCAGATGATGAACAAGAAGAAGAATATGATTATGATGATACGGTTACTCCACCAATTAGAACAATGAGAAAACGTGGTGATAGATATGAGATATCTTACACAATAGATACATGGCACAAAATTAGAGCTGGTGAGAGTCGTGATTTATTGAGATATGCGATTATAGAAACAACTCCTACACGTGGATATATAACTGTTACTGATATTGATGGTGGTTCACAAGATTTATGGGTGTTTTGGAATGGTACTTTAACAACTTTAGATGAACAACTTAATGACGTTGTTATTTATCACAAAACATTAACTGTTAGAATTTTGGCCAAATTATTACCAGACAAAACACTTAGAGAATACAAAACTGCTACTAAGTTGACATGGAAATTTTCAAACAACGATGATCCACCAGTGGATCATTCCATCATGGACATTACGGATAGTGGAGTTGAAGCAGGCTCTTAATTCTGTAATGATTTAATAGATGTGTGGCATAGAGATTACAACCCTTTGCAATAAACAAAACGCCACATTAAACAAAACTGTATGGAGGGAAAATGACAGTTTATATTAGACCTGATGTCTATACCGAGATCAAGAAACAATTAAATCCTCCTATACAACCCGTTGCATTGGGTTTTGGTGCCTTGATTGGTATAACTGAAAAAGGACCTTTACGGGTTGTAATAAGGACACGAACTTTCGAGGAATGGACTAGAATTTATGGTCGAAGAGAAACTCGATCCGATATGGCTTATGAAGCTGAAGCATTTTTCAAAGAAGGTGGTGTTGAGCTTCTTACTTCTCGTGTTGGAAATTATTCTGACATTGATGACAACACAACTTATACCGGGGTTGCTGCATCAAGAACAATTACTACGCAGGGTGTAGCAGCTACTTCAGCAGAAAAAACTGGCCTTGTAGGACCATATGTTTTAAATGCAGGAGATAGTTTTACTGTTGATGTTGATAACGCTGGTGCGACACCAGTAACATTTGATGCTGCTCGAGCAACCAAAGCTGGATCTGGTCTTTCTATCACTGATATTAATGGCGAAACTTTAGTTCTTTCATTCGATTCTGGAGCACCTTTAGGAAATCAAACCGTTACTTTTACAGCTACTCACGCCGGTGATCCTGATGGTGCAGCTGCTGAAATTAATTCGCAAATCGTTGGTGGTTTTGCTGTTGTTAATGCAGGTGAAATCGATATTAGTTCTGACACTCAGGGGACTAATTCGCTTGTTACGATTGTCAGCGGAACGGCATTAACAGAACTTGGTCATACAGCTGGTGCATCTTCGCCAGGAACAGGTGATGTTGCAAATATTAAAAACGTCACAACTGCAGAAGTTAAAACAGTTGTTGAAGCTGATGCTTCACCTGCGACTGTAACTGAAAATGCAAATGGAAGTTTCAAAATTTCATCACCAACAACAGGTGTAACTTCTGAACTCGATTTCACAGTTGGTCTTGCTGCATTAGGAATCATTGTTGAAACAATTGTTGGAACTGCTGCTGGTGGAACACAAAATACATTAAAACTTGAAGCTGGTTACAAAAGTTATATCAGTCCTGGTGAAAGAGGTAATGATTTAGAAACATTAATTACCCAAAATCCAAGACATCCTAGTGCTGGTGCTGGGAATGATCTTGCTGCTAATATCACAGCATTAGATACATCTTTACAAGTTACAAGTCTTTCTGGTATCCAAGAAAGATCAGTTATTCGTGTTTGGGATGGAACAAATGAAGAATTCCATCAAGTTCTTGATGTTCGCAACGTTGTAACAGCTGGTGTTGTTGCATTTTATGTTGACATTGTTGGCAGTTTTACAAATGCATTTACTACCGCAACAACTCAAATTGAAACGCGTGAATTTGACCTTCAAATTTTTGAAGATAATGTCGAAGTTGAAGCCGGTAGATGGACGCAAATGTCTATGCTTGATGTAGCTGACAATTATGTTGAAACATTGATGAATGATGATGCTACTGGATCAGAATATCTCTTTGCAACAGACCTTGATGCTGCAATTGGAATTGGTGCTGATTTACCTGCAACAGATTCAGCTCGAGTAGCTTTAACTGGTGGTACTGATGAAACTACTGGCATAACGAATGTTGATTGGATTGGAACCGAACTAGGTAAAACTGGTATATATGCACTTAATTCAGATATCGAATTTATGCCAGTTGCATATGTTGGGAATAACGATTCTGCTGTTGTAAATCAAGCACTTCAATATTGTGAATCAAAATTATTCCTCGAATACATTGGTCATGTGACTTTGGGATCAAGTGCATCAATTGCGATTGGTTATAGACAATCTACTCTTGGTGCTAATTCATATTATGGTTGTATTTATGCTGGCGGAATAAAGGTTTATGATCCAGAAGGAAGTGGATCAAATCCAAAGCGTTCTATCGCAGGTGTGGGTGCTTTCGCTGGAAAGAGAGCTAAAGTTGACAATATTCCATCACCAAACGGTGGACCTTGGCAAGCACCAGCAGGAGAAGGTGATTATGGTGAATTAATTTCCGCTCTAGATGTTGTTGATATTTATGATGATACTGATCATGGTAATATGAATGATGCTCATATTAATGTTTTGAGAAAAAAAGGCAAGACTGCACCAGTTACAATCAGTGGTTCGCGTACTCTTGATGATAGTGTTTCTCAAGAATGGAGATATATTAATACAATCCGTTCACTTCAATTTATGCAAAAATCAGTTGCTGATGGAACAAGTTGGGCTGTTCAAAGAAATAATGAAGAGAGAACTTGGGAGACATTAAAAGATAGAGTTGATACTTTCTTATCTAATTTAATTCCTCAACGTGCATTCCCAACAAACAGAAAAGAATTAGCATTTTTTGTAAAAATGGGAATCAATGATGGAACAATGACGCAAGACGATATTGACATCAGAGGTCAAATGATCGGGGAAGTCGGTGTTGCTTTGCAAAAACCTGGTGAATTCGTAGTTTGGAGATTCGCACAATTCCAAGGCGGAACTGACATCACCAATGTATAGGAGGTAAAAAATGGATGATCCTTATAGGGATTTTAAATTTGAGGTAGAAATCGCAGGATTTCTTCGCGCCGGTTTTTCCAAAGTTTCTGGACTGAAACAGACAACTGAAGTGGTTGAATACAGAGAAGGCGCCGATAACGAAACACCGAGGAAATTGCCAGGTCAAACATCGTTTGAGAACGTTACTCTAGAAAGGGGTCATTCAAACGATGAAGACTTTATCAATTGGTCACAAACTATATTCAATCTTGATAGAGATAATGGTGAACAAGGAATTGGAATAGGTGATGATGATAACTTTAGAAAGGATGTTGTCGTTTACCTCAAAAATAAATCAGGTCAAAGGAAAGTAAAGTGGAAGGTCAAAAAGGCTTGGCCTATGGATCATTCTACTACTGATTTGGATGCAACAGCAAACAATGTTTCGATAGAATCCCTCATTTTGGCCAATGAGGGAATTAAGATGACCAAACTTTAATCAATTAAAATTGACAAATCTAAAAAGTTGATAAAATAGAAAAAATAAAAGGAGACATTTATGTCTGAAGTTAGTCTTGATCCTAGTGAAATTAAACTTGATGATGAAAACAAATATACTGTATTGGAAGATATTTCTGATAATATAGTTCTTCCAATCGGCATAGAAAAAAATGGTGTTCGTTATCGCAATATTGTTATTGATGAATTATCAGGTATTGATGAATCACTTGCCGCAAATAAAAAGAAAACTGGCGGCAATCCTGCAAAAGCACTTACCAAAGTACTAGCTAGATGCATTCAAGAAATTGAAGATCTTGTTCCTAGAAAGAAAAATCCAGATAAGTTAATTGACGAATCGATAACCAGAAACATGTATCAATGTGATCGTGATTTTGTTCTTTCTAGAATACAAATTTTGTCTGAGCAAGATGATGCTGTTCTTCGTGGTAAATGTCCGAAGTGTCAGACTGTTGTTGAACAAGATGTGAAAATATCGAATAGAAAAATAATTTCTTGGCCAAAAGATAAACCTGCACAAATAGATTTTGAATTGAAAAGAGGATATTTTAAAGATGGTGTTCATCATAGAAAAGGAACTATGCGTTTTACAAAAGGTGCAGATCAAGAACATGTAGCAATGCTTGCAATGGATGATTACGCAAAAGCTTTAACTGCTATGTTTGCTGCAACTATAATAAAACTAGGTGATATGGATGGCATCGATCAAGACATAGCATCTAAATTAAAATCAAGAGATAGACGATTGTTATTCAATCTTGTTCGCGAACAAACTCCTGGAATTTTAATGTGGGAGTTTTTACAATGCTATAATTGTTATTATGATGAGGTGGAAGCTGTTCTTAGTATGTCTTCTTTTTTCTAATAAGCGACGGGGATGCAGAGCGTCTTCGTCAAAGTTTATTAGATCAGGTACATCATATTGCACATCGTTATGGATGGACAGAATCAGAAATATTATCCCTTCCAAGTTGGAAACGCAAAGAATATTGCGATCGAATTTCAGAATTAATCAAACAAGAAGACAAAAGATTGAAAGCAATGATGGGAGCTAGATAATGGCTGGTGCTGGTGAAACACTTATGCTTGGAATAGCCGTTGAATTAGACGCTTCAGGTGTTGTTCGCGGTGTATCTTTGGCAGAAGAACAACTAGAAAGATTGGAAAGAAGATCGCGTAACAGTGGAAGAAATGCGATGCAAGATCTTCAAAACCAATTAAGTGCTGGATCACAAGCTGCTGGTTCAGCGATGATGGTTGGTTTAGGTGCTGTTGGTGCTGGTGAAGCAATGAGGCGAATGGTTCTTAATCCCATGCTTCAAAATGCAGAAGAATTTGAAGTTGAATTTTCTAGACTTGGATTTGTTAGTGGCGCTATGGGTGATGAACTTGAAGCGATGAGAGCACTTGCTTTAAGAACAGGTGTTGAAACTCAGTTTTCTCCAACACAAGCAATGAGTGGTCTAAGAAGATTGAGAGCAGCTGGTTTAGAAACTCAAGAATCAATTCATGCTCTTAGATCATCTTTGGATTTAGCAACTGCTTCGGCTGGAATGCTTGGTTTAGATAGGGCAACTTTATCAACAGCCGCTGCTATAGCACAATTTAGACATCAGTTTGATACAGCAAATGAAAGAATGAATGCTAGTAAAACCATTATGGATAATTGGGCACAAACCACAAGAGAAACTGCATTATCAATGGAGGATTTACCTGTAATAATGCGTTCTCTTCGTGGTATGCCTAATGTTTGGGAAGCTAATGCCAATGAAGTTTTTGGTTTGGCTGGTATGCTTCGTTCTGCTGGTCTATCTGCCGCTGATTCTGCACAAGCTGTTTCTGGATTAGGAAGAAGATTTGCTATTTTATCAAGATCTATGGCGAGATGGCAACGTATGCAAGAACGTGGATCCCGTCGAATGATGCCCGAAGCTGTTAGGGCATTTAAACGATTCGGTGTTGAAATTTTCGACTCTGAAGGAAAAATCAGAGGAATGACTACAGTTGTCGGTGAATTGATTGACGCATATAGACGATTCGGATCAGATGAAGATAGAATTAGAGACCTTAACACACTTTTAGGAATGCAAGCCGCCCAGGTTGTTTCAGCTGGAGCAAGCTTTAGACGTTTCGGTATGGAAGGTAGTGGAGCTATGGCCGAAATGATTAGGCGTATTGGTGATAGCGAAGGTGCAATGAGAGCTGGCGCAGCTGCTTTTGAAAATACATTACAAGGAATGAAAATTTTTGTTGTTGGTTCAATGCAGACAATTGCTGTTGTTCTTGGTGAATTATTAGCTCCAGTAATTAAAACAGTTGTAACACTTGCTAAAGAAATGGCTAATGGATTTCTTGCTTTTATAAATGCCTATCCTAATGTGGCTCGAGGAATAGCAATATTTATTCTTGGCTTTACGGTTTTAACGATAGCTGGAGGAACACTTATTGTTGTCGTTAGTGGTTTAGCTATTGGATTATTAACTCTTGTATCTGCTTTTGCGGCATTATCTGTAGCTGGTGTGACTTTGACTGGCGTTATAGCTGCATTAGAGATGGTAATGTGGCCGTTATTGGTTGTCACTGCTTTGTTAGCTGCTCAATTCATTGCATTTATTATTGTTATTTCTGCGTTTACTTATGCTTATCAAACTAATTTAGGTGGATTGAAGGACTTTATTGATGATTGGGTTGGCGATATCAAATTAATTTGGAATTCATTGGTTGATTGGTTTAAAAATGATCAAAATTCAATTTCTGCAACGTTAAAGGAAAAACTTGAAGAACGTGGACTTGATCAGACTTTTTTGAGAATAGCCGGTTTTGTTGTGAGATTACAACTTGCATTTAAGAGAGCAAAAGAAATTATCGTTCCTGTTGGTGAAGTAATTTTTTCTGTATTTGATATGGTTTTGAAAGGAATTATTTGGGTTGTCGATGGAATAGAAGATCTTCTTGCTGGTTTAGGTGTTAAATTTGATGAAAATACTAGTAAATGGGAAACAGCAGGACAAATTATAGGAATCGTTTTCGCTGGTCTTCTTGTTGTTGCTTCTATTGCTGTACTTGGATTAACAATTGCTCTTAGTACACTTGCAGCTGTACTTCTTCTTTTGACGTTACCGTTGATTATTGGGATAGCATTATTGGGATTATTTATTTATGGAATTATTTCTTTTGCCACAGAAGTATCTAATAAATTAGCACCGATAAAAACAGCATTTTATGATGTTCAAGTTGCAATATATCAAGCATTTCTTCCATTGATTATATTTTTTGAACGAATACAGCAATACATCTTTTCGTTTCAAGAATATCTTTCTGAATTAGCTGATAATATTATTATGGCAATGTTGCCAGTTATAATCTTTTTTGAAAGAGTAGGAATAACCATTTATGAATTTTTCGCAAATCTTATTTCAAGAGTAGGAGAAGCTGGTTCAGCTTTGGTCGAGTCATTTAAAGCAGGTATTGAATCACAATGGAGTAATTTTGTTGGGTGGTTTTCTAGTAAATTAAGTGCAATAAGTAGCTTTTTACCGCAAAGCGATGCTGAAGCCGGTCCTTTATCTGCATTAACTGATAGTGGTAGATCATTGGTCACAACTTTTCAAACTGGTATGGATTCAGCATTCCCTCAGCTTCTTACTGGATTTCAGGAAGGACTTGGTGGGATTGCCTCAATGCTAGGCATAGGAGAAGAAGGTGAAACCGGCAGAATTGGTGGTATGTCTCCAGCTGGTGTTGTTGAAACAGCTGTTGGTGGAACAACACCAGCAACAGCATCACCTATAGGTGGAAGGAATATTTCTGTCAGAATTGGTGATATTAATATTTCAGTTCAACAAGCTTCACCAGAGGAGGCAGAAAGACTCGCATCAATGATTATTGATAGGATCAACAATGCAGTAAACGAAGAAACTGAGGTAACTTTCTCATGAGTGTAACTGATCGACCATTAACAAAAGGATATATTGCTAGAATTTATAGAGGTAATATTATAGCAATTCACAATTTTCAATACAATCCTACAACTGTCAGTCGTGTAATGAGTGTTCAGTATAACTATGATTCGCCACCTGGATCAGCTTCGCCAAATGCATTTTTCAAAAGTATTGATGGGAACAAAATAACATTAGAACTTTTATTAGATGCTGTAGAATCTTATTCTACAGACAAAGAAGGTGTTGGAGCTCAAAAAGCTTTTTTTGAATCATTTATGCAGCCAGATATTGATTCATATTCTGAAGATTTAGGACAATTCATTCCTCCACCACAGGCAAGATATGGTTCTGGAAACGAAAGTTTTGATGTTACTGTTGATAATGTTAGATTCAATGATGTTCGTTGGAATAGGCAACATATTTGTACACGATCAAGGGTTCAATTACAAATGACGACTTACTGGACGGATCGTTATAAGCTATTAGCTTGGTTACATCATTTAGAAACTCTTCGTTCATTAGTTTCTGTTTATCCTGGTGAACGAGAAAGAACGCTGGACGGTATATAATGACTATTTTTAATGGTTCAAGATATAGGCTTTCTGATGTTATTCAGTCTGAAGATGCAGATAATATCATTGAGTCAACGTATATTATTCGCGATACAACTATCTTACCTCCTGAAGGATCAACACCCTATCTAACAAAACCAGGAGATACATTTGAAAAAATTGCTAAAAATAAATATGGTGATGGGAATAAATGGTATGTATTGGCTGATATTAATTCACATATATTTTTCCCATTGGATTTAGAAGTTAATACTTTGATCTATCTTCCACCAGAAACATTTGTGGTTTCGTCATGACAGTTAGAGCACCAATAGCAGTTATAAGGATAAATGATCAAGAATTCTCATCTGATCAAATAAGAAAATTAAAAAAAGTAACCTATACTCAAAGAGATAGAAAAGCTGACACCGGTGAACTTACATTTGAAGATAATGATAACTTTTTCATTGATTCGAGGATTCTAAAAAAAAATAAAGAATTCACATTGCTCCTCGGTTGGGTTAATGAGATGGAACCACGTGGTCCATTTATTGTTAAATCCTACAAAAAAACATATCCTGAAAATGGTAACTCTGAATTCAATGTTACTTTTCAAGACAGATCACAAAGATTGAATAGACAACAGAGACGATCTAGACGTGTTAATGTTTATCCACATCAGATAGTTCAAGAGATAGCTGAAACATATGGTCTTTCTGCTGAAATAGAATCGATTGATGATGTAAGATTTACGGAAGAAAATCCACATATTCAATCAAATCAAACCGATGGTAGAATGCTTCAACAATTAGCAGAAAGATATGGATATATTTGGGGAATAGAAGGGAACACTTTATACTTTAGAAGACCGGTTGATAGAGAACAAATTGGAGAACAAGTTGAAGTACCGGTTCTTTCTTATAAATGTAATGATTATTCCATTAAATCGTTTACACCTGATATTAAATCATCAAGTGGAAGAAGACGACGTGCATCACGTCAAACTGGATCAAATATTGATTTATTGAATGGTAATAATGATAATTTAGGAATTTTTAATTTCAATCAAGCGAGGGAAACTGTTGCTGGTTCTTTACCTAGATTGGGTGAAGCAATCGGAATATCTCGGGGTGAACAGTCAGATGATACTGAACCACCAGCTAATGAGCAAAGAGTAACCGATACTCAATCTAATACACAAAATCAAAGACAAGAAAGATCTGGAAGATTTTCGGTTGATAACATAACACAAGCATTTGGTCGATTGACCTCTGAAATTGAGAATGATGAAAATAACAGAAACGAAGAGTCTGAGCCTGGAAATGAAAGTGCAACCGCAACACCAGATAATGAAAACGAAGCAAATAGACAAGCCGCAGGTAGAGTGGTTCGTGCATCAGAAATAGTTGAAGGAACAGTCAGACTTTCAGTTGCATCAATGAGATGGAGACCATCCATGTCTGTTATTTTGGCTGGTTTGGGAACAGAACTTTCAGGACGGTATATTGTAAAAGAAGTTAATCAAACTGTTTCCGTTTCAGATACTTTCAAGACAGAATTGAAAGTTAGAAGACAAACATTCAGAGCATCAAGTCAAGCCACACAACAAATTGCTGATGCTACTGATACATCATCAAGCTCGAATAGTGGAAGTAATAATTCTTCTGAAGGTCAACCGCAAAGAACAACCCAACAAGAAGCAAGAGTACAGGTTGATGCTATAAGGCAAAGATTTTCTCGAACTATTCGGGTTAATGGACAGGAACAATAATAATGTTAACACCTGGTATAGATGAATTTAGACAAAGATATTCAGGGAGATATTTCGGAAAATATAGAGGTGTTGTTGTTAAGGTTGGTGAAGATGATAGGAAATTGATTAGGATAACAACTCGAGTACCAGTCATTTTGGGTGATCAGGAGTTAGGGTGGGCATTACCTTCAGATGGTGGTGGATTAAGAAACGGTCGTGTATGGGCACCAAGCCCAAATGATTTTGTATGGATTGAATTTGAAGAGGGGGATCCAAGTAGACCAATATGGAGTCATGGCCCATGGGGTAATAGAGATAATGAATCTATGCTTCCCAAGCATGCTCGAGGTGAAACCGAAGAGATAGATGAGAAGATCAGAAATGTTGGGATAATAAATCCATCTACATTTGCCGGTGAATATCCAAATGTGAAGATAATGCGATCCGTATCTGGACACCTTTTAGAATTTGATGACACAGAAAATGAACAACGTGTGCAACTTGCACATAATAATGGTTCTAGAATTGAAATGTTAGCTGATGAATCAGTTGAATTTGTGACAAAAGGTGAATTGAGACAATTTATTTCTGAAGCAATGAAAATAGAGGTAATAAAGGCACTCGAGGTTTTATCTCACGAAGCATCAACTTTTGAATCAGAAGATACAACAACGATAAAATCTGCTGGTGGTGAAATACTTATGAATTCATCATCATCACCAGCAGTTCAAGTCGGTGGTTCTGGAGCAACTGAACCATTTGTAAAAGGAAACAAGTGGAGTTCATTGATGAATGATTTATTAACTCTTCTAGCAAGACATACTCATGTAGCCACACCACCAACTGGTGTTCCGGTTGAAGCAAGTGAATTTTTAGCTCTTATTTTACAGCTTGCTGATTCATTAAGTGATTATCTTAAATCAAAATAAATCAATTCAAAAAAAAATGGAAGGACCCTATACATTGTATGGTTTGAGTAGGATGGCTAATGTATAGGGCTTTGTGAAGTGATTTTTTGAATATTAAACGTAAGAAATTTATACAACAATAAATTAAATGAGTCAATAAAATATTTTGTGTTTATGTGAACGTCTTTATTAAGATGATATAGTTATGTATGGCAAGTTCAACACCAAAAGGTATTTCTTTTCCTTTTAGATTCACAAATTCTGGTGGTGTGAAGAAATCAGAAGGTGTCAATAAAGTTGTCGATAATATGATAGCACTTGCTTTAGCAAATAAAGGCGAACGTGTTGTTAGAGGTGACGTTGGCACAATAGGTTATTCTTTGGTTTTAAGAAATTTCACCGATGATGAATCATTGGGTATTATCAGAGATGTAATTCGCGAAGCTTTAACTAAATATGAACGTCGTGCATTTATAAGGTCTATTAGGATTTTTACTGAAGATACCAAAGATGGTAGAGGAACTTTTTTGGATATTGGTTTTATTTACAAAGAAACTGGTGAAGTTTCATCATTTAAAAAACAAATAGCTTAGGGGTTTAAAATGCCTAGAAAGAATAAAGCAACTCGAGAAGATTTACAAAAAGCACTTGAGCTTGGAATTGAGTCATCAAATCCTTTTAAAAAGCCAATCGAAAAACTTAGTGATCTTCTTCATGAAAACAGAGATTCTGGATCAATGTTTACACCTGCACATCGCACTAAGAGGTAAAAATGCCAACAGTAACCACATTATCAGGGTTTACTGTTTCAATAGACCTTGGGACAAGAGACTTCGAGGGATTTCGTTTTGACGCTTTGGAATTAGCTGATTCCATTGCTGTAGACTGGAACGATCGATCCGAAGCTGATCCTGGTGTTACTCTTACAGAACTTATGGCTTTTATGATGGACAACTTATCTTATTATCAAGATAGGTGTGCAAATGAAGCCTTTTTTCCAAGTGCTGTACAAAGAAGATCTATCATTAAACATACGCAACACATCGGATACACATTAAGTCCAAACACAAGTGCAAGCGTAGAATTAACTTTCGTAACAAATGCCTCTGGAACAATTCCAGCAAATGAACGTATAACCGTTGATACATCAGATGGTTCTGATCCAAATACGTTTGAACTTGAAAGCGATTTTGTTTCAACTGGTGCTGGAACTTATACTGGTGTGATTGCTCTCAATGGCATAACGACAAGTGAAACGATTGGTTCTAGTAATGGAACAGCAGATCAAAAATTCCCATTAACAGATTCACCATTGACAAGAAATCCAGATGGAAGTTGGAGTTTAAAAGTATATGTAGCTGAAGGTGGACCAGCTGTTTTATGGGAAAGGGTTGATAATTTTAATCTCAGTGAACCACTTGATAAACATTACAGAGTTGATATTGATGAAAATGATTATGCAGACGTTGTTTTCGGCGACGGTGTTAATGGAAAAATTCCTGCTTCAGGGACGAATAATATAACCTCTACGTACAGAACTGGCGGAGGTCTTTCGGGTAACTCTGTTGGTGTTGATAAATTAACACAATTAAATGGTAGCTATCCATTTATTGATTCTGTGACAAATCCTGAGCAACCAACCGGTGGACAAGATAAAGAATCCAATGAAGAAGCGAAAGAGAATGCGCCTCTTTCTATTGCGGCAAATGATCGTGGTGTATCACATCCTGATTATGTCGCTCTAGCAAAAGAAGTACCAGGTGTTTCTCAGGCTGTTGCTCAGAATGGAGATGGCGTATATATAGAAGAAGTTATTATCTCGAGTACTGGAAGTAATCCTGTTCCTACTGGTGATTGGGATCCATATTTGGAAACAGGATCTGGAATAATTGGTAATGTCGGTTTGTATATCAATGAACGAAAAAGTACTCCTGTTATACTTTATGTATTACCATGTCAGGTTTTTGAAATAATAATCGATTTTACTGTTTATCTTTTCAATAATTATAGCAGAAGTGATGTTCAGCGTGCTATAGAAGATGCAGTAACAGAAGCATTTGATGTTAATAATTTAAGGTTAGGTCAACAAGTTCCTGTTTCGCTACTATGTGATACAGTTGAAGATGTTGCTGGTGTTGATTATTTAACAGTTAATAGATTCCAGAGACAACCATATTCAAGATTGAAGAAATCATTATCTGATATTACTTTTGATCCTATTACCGTTAACCAAAATACACTTAGAGATAGATGGACTGTAAGATTTACTTCTTCAACTAATTTCACTGTTGAGGGTTATAGCACTGGTCAACAAATCGGAACTGGAACAATTGGTACAACATATACAACAGATAATGGTGGATTGAGTTTTCTTGTGAATGCAGGAACAATATCACCCAGTGCTGGAGATAGATGGGAAATATTGACTAGTCCATATGTTGGAAACATGGATCCTGATTTTGATGAATTAGGCAAATTACTTGCTGACACGTTTACGTTTACGATTATTGGAGGACAAGGTTAATGAGTAGCGATAGACGTAAAGAATCTATAACCAACAAAATAACGCCTATACCAACTAGCGACATTGATGTTATCAGTAAAAATTTGCAAAAAACAGCTAGTGCAGTAACCATTATGGGTGCAAACATAGATGTTATAAAAAATGACATATTACCACCTATGGCAAAAACGACTCAAGAGACAAAAGAAGGTCTACTCAGATTAGAAGGAAGAGTTAATTCTATCGAGAATAAAGGTCATTATTGTCTTGAGTCTGAAAAACATAACAAACATGAAAATAAATTATCATCTATCTCAACTCAACAAAAAAACACCAGTAAACTCCTATGGTCATTTATAGGTGTTTTTTCAATAATATGTAGCGCAGTATTCAGTTTTGCTTTCATGACGCAAAGTGTTTCAGCAAAAAATTCTACAGAAATAAACAATAATTACAAAAATATAAAAAGAAATGAATTGGATATAAAAAGTCTAGAAAAATCACAAAATCGCAATAATAAGATATGGAATAATAACGGTGATTCTACTTTAACAAAAGGCGAAAGAGAAATGATATTGATGATTTTGAACAGTGAAAAAAAAAGATCATCAGAGTGAATGGAGCTTTAAATGGCTTATGGAATAGACGAATATGGTACTAGCTATTATGGTGGTACTCCAGTTATAGAGCCAATTATCATTCGAGACTTGGTTGATGCAGATATAGAAATCAATGACGGTATTTATAGGGTTGAAGTAGAAGAAAATTACAATGTCACAATCGGATAAATTATTTTTTGTAGAGGTAAATTATGGCGAGATTTAACATAAAAAGAAACGATACTTTACCTTCTATAACTGCGACAGTAAAAGACTCTAGTGGTAATGCCGTTGATTTAACCGGTGCAACTGTAAAATTCTTAATGTATAGAGAAGGAACAGAAAAAGTTAATGATTCTGCAATAATAAAATCTCCTCCAACTGATGGTATTGTTAGATATGATTGGAAAACTGGTGATACAGACACAGAAGGTGAATACAAGGCAGAATTTGAAATTGATTTTGGTGCTAGTGGAAAATTCACAGCACCGAATAACACGTATATTTTCGTAAAAGTTTACGAAGATTTAGATAATGCATAGGGTTTGACATGGCTTTAACAATACAAATAGCTATAGATGTGACAGGAGAAACAGCTGGAACACCAGGTGTTGCCAGAGATTTTACTTATGCAAAATTGGGTACAGCACCAACAGTTACATTTCGTTTAGGTGATGTAACAGGTGTCAATTCATATTCGTGGCAGTTTGTTGATATTCCATCTGGTTCATCAGCTGTATTATCATCATCAACAGCTGCACAACCAACTTTTACTCCTGATCTTGATGGAACCTATCTTGTACAATGTACGGTCAATGAAGGCGAAACCTATGCACGAAATGCAATTGCATTTAGAACACAATTTAAAAATTTCAGAAAACCAGCTGCTGGTGAAACTGTCGAATTTGATACTGTAAAAGGATGGCAAATAGCGTTAAATGAATTATTCGACTTAATTGATGTAGCAATAGATTTTGATGCTGATGCAGTACATGTAAACCTACCAAGCGAAATAAATGCTATTACTGAAAAAATAAATCCATCCGATGCTGATGTTGTTGTAATAGAAGATTCTGCTGATAGTTATAATAAAAAAAGGATGAGACTTGATAATATAAGAAGGTCGCCTTCAAAAATTAGAACAATAAATTCAAATGATAGTATTCTTATTACTAATGAAACTATTTTACTTGATGGTAGTTCAAATTCTGTAACTGCAACATTACCAACAGCCGTTGGATATAGTGGTTATAGTCTTGAAATAAAAGCTATATCAATTGGTACAACATACACCGTTGAACTTGATACAACTGGTGCAGAAACAATAGATAGTGAATCATCATATACTTTTATAGAGAATGAGTCTGTAAAAGTTAAATCAGATGGTTCAAATTGGTTTATTTTCTAAGGTGGTAAAATGTCACACAACAAAAAAGTAATAAGATATTATGATAAAATAGCAGATTTAGAAAGACCAAATAATTTCGATTCTAACATATGTCAAGTTGGCGGATATGCTTCAATAAATGATGGTGGTGGAGGTACCTTTATATGGGATAAAGATGCTTTGCTTGCTGAAGATGATGGTGGAACAATTATATCTCCTGATAGTGGTGCAACTGGATTGTGGAAACGTGTCTATAGTGGACATATGAATGTGAAATGGTTTGGCGCTAAAGGAGATGATTTAAATGATGATACTACAGCCATTCAAGCTGCGTTAAATGGTGATGCTAGATCTGTATTCTTCCCACAAGGAACATATAGGATAAGTACTGATATTACCTTGGGTAGTTATATTGATATCATAGCTGATAAAGATGCAAAAATTTACAGAAATGTAGATGGATCTGGTGATATTTTTTCTGCTGATAATGAAAATGATATTCGCATAAATGGATTAATTATAGAGGGTTCAGTTTCAATTGTAACTGATACTGATACTGTAAAAGGTATCGATTTTGATAATTGTTCCAATATATGGATCGAAGATTGTAAGATTCTACATTGCTCTGAATGTATAGAAATAAATTTTAGTGATAAAATATGGATTAAAAATTGTGATATTTATGAATTTAGTAATATAGGAATAACGTGTTCTAGATCAGCTTCATGGCATATTCTTGGTAATGTTGTTAGAGATTGTTTTGGTCAAAGTCAAAATTATTGTATTACATGCACAGGTCAAAGTGGAGATCAAAAAGAATGTGTTATTTCTAATAATACACTTTTAGACAATCCATCTTGGTCTGCGATTATGATACATGATACCTATGATGTTCGGGTCATAGGTAATATTATGAAAAATGTAAGGAATGGAATTGATTTTGGTCATCTAACTAGTGGGAACGATGTAGAGTGTATTATTATTGCTAACAACTATATTGAAGGTGCAACAGTTGATTTTTCTACTGGAAAAAATTGTGGTATTTATGTATATGGTGTGCCAGGTAAAAACTGTAAAAATGTAACGATAACAGGAAACGTTGTTCGTGCATTTAATAAATTTGGTGGACCGTCAACACCAGCAGGTGGCATAGGTTTAGGTTTTATTGACAGATTAACTGTTGTTGGAAATTCAATTTATGATGTTGATTCAGCAGGCAATTCGAGAGCCGCTGGTATATGTATATTTTTTGATTTGAATAGTGCAACAATAAGTAATAATGCAATGGAAGATTGTGTTAATGGTGTACATTGTTTTAACTCACAATTGAATGATGTTGTATTTTCTGGCAATACTATTCGCAATTCAACCAGAGGATTTTGGCTAGATGGGGTAATTTCGAGTAGAAGTAAAATATTTGGTAATGAAATAAATGCTACAAATAAAATAATTCATGCTGCCGTTGGAGGTTTGCAACCTATTCATGATATCAGATATCAGTCTGGAACAATAACAACAGCCATCGCTCCTGGTACAACATATTCAAATAATGCGCCTATGTTTGGTGTTAGAGCTGGTGATCCTATTGGAGTTACTATTAATACATCTATTGTTGGTTTAATAATAACGGCTCATGTTAATGCTAATGATTCAATTGTATATCAAGCATATAATTCAACAGGAGGAACTATAAATTTAACCAATGAAGTATTTAGTGTTGTTCCAATAATTAGATCTACTTAAAGAAACACAGGTGATTTATGAGTTATGGTTCTGGTGCATATGGATTAATACCTTTTGGATCGACTCCGATACTTGGTCCTTCTGCAGTAAGGGAGATAGGTGATTTTCAATTTAATGTAAAAGCAAAAAGTGAAGGTTACACTATCCGTATTGAATGGAGTGTGCCATTGGTATCTGATGCACCAACATGGACAAGACGTATAAAAATTCTACGTAAAAAAGGCGAATGGCCACAATCGTATGATGATTCTGGAGCTTCTATTGTTATTGATGATGTCTATCCAGCTATAGCTGAGGATTATTTTATTGATCAAACAGGTTTAGAAGCAGGTGTTATATATTACTATGCTCTTTTTGCAGAACGAAATGATGGAAATTGGATTAGTGATAAAATAGCAAATCGTGATTCTGCATATCCTTATGATAGATGGGGATTTGTGGAATATATGTATGATAGCTTACCTCGAGGTTATCGATCGGAAGATGTAGACGTTCAGCACTTGTACCAATTCCTTTCTGTAATAGGAGCTATTTTTGATAATTCAAAAACAGATATTGAGAATTTGTTGACATTGTTTTCCATTGATGAAGTTCACGATGATCTGATTTATTTGATGGATCGCAAAGTAGGCTGGCCAACATGGCATGATGCAAATGGACTAAAACGTCGAGAAGATGCAGCTGAAGCAGTTGATTTTTACAAAATAAAAGGTCGTGCAGCTGCATATGATCAATTGTTATCTGGTATTAGCAGTTGGGATCTTACTGTTGTTGAGGGTTGGAAATATGTTTTATTTACGAATGGACTTTATAACTCAACTATTGTTGATACAACAAATCCAGATACGATAAGATTAATGGGCCGTATTGATGACATCAACAAATATATAAATGATTCTAATGGATGGCATAGTGTTTCTGGACTGGGATTTTTCCTAGAAGAGATTCCAGGTGTATCAGGTCCTATAACTTCTTCAATGATCGAAAGGTCATTTGAATTAATCGAATGGAGCAAAGCTTCATATGTAACATATGGCTTAATATTTACACCTGTATCTGAAGAAGAAATAGCGGCAACAGATATCACGGATGAATATGAAGACATTTATGGTTATTTATACGGTTCAACGATTGAAGAATTAAGTTATGAAACTAGCGATTTAGGTCTTTTTGTTACAAACGATTTAACCAAAACAACAAATACATTAACCGACAGGATTTTCCATCCTGACATTAACTATATATAGAGAGATAGAATATGATAACAGAAAAAATCAAAATGGCTACCGATAGTTATAAAGATAAAATCATAAAGAAAGAGTTTAATGTATCTGATGATGACAATCACTGTTCGTTGCCAATAAAAATAAGTGGTGAATGGGAAGATACTTATTTTTACAAAGATGGATCCAAGAAAACAAAAAAAGGTATAATTAAACCTAATCAGATTCAAAATACTTTCGCTGATTTATTGACTGCTTTGTGCAAAAGAGAAACAGGTTATGACGGTATTACTTATCTCGCAGTTGGTCGTGGTAATGTCACATGGGATTCATCAGCACCGAGTCAGCCATATTCTCAAACGACATTGGAAGATGAATTTTTTAGAAAAGCAATTCCTACAACAGATATTGTATGGGTCGATCCAGTAACAAATGTTCCAACTGGTGGAACACCGAGTTCTAAAATAGAAATAACAGCAACTTTGGCATATTCTGAAGCTAATGATACATTGAGAGAATTTGGTCTTTTCGGTGGAACAGCAACATCAACACTTGATTCAGGAGAAATGGTAAACTGGATCATACATAGTAGAATTGATAAAGACTCAAGTTTTGAGATTCAACGAAAAGTTAGAATCAAATTTGAGACTCGATAGGAGGAATAGGAATGCCAGGTAATGAACCCAATGTAAGTCGTGATAGTTTTGACACAACTAAATTTTATGACAAAGTCTCAATTCAAGATGGTGTTCCTGTTGTTGATTCTGATTGGAACGAAATGCTCGATGTTCTTCGCATGTCAATATTACTCCATATTGATTCTTTAATGGGTGGAGGTTATCGAGTTGGAACAACATCTTTTCAACCCAAAAATGCAACATCAACAACGAATAATTTTGCTATCGATGATGGTTGGGCATTAGTCGATGGTGTTATAATCCCATCAACAAATGATGATCCTCCACAAGAATTTGATTATGATAGCGAAGATAATTATTTAGTTGCTGGAACTGTTACCGCTATCAATGGCGGTGCTGGAACCATTGAAGATACAGAACAATTTTTTCAAAGCTTTCATGATTTAATAGCAACGGGAAATCACGGTGCATGCCGTGTAAAAATGTTAACAGGAACAGAAGCAGGGAATTTTTTCTCAATAACTGCATTCACCTCAACAACCTTAACTTTATCTGGTGGAATAGGGACAATAGGTGTTGGTGATACATTCAAAGTTGTTTTGCCTTCATTAACAACTCCAGTAGCACCAAGAATTGATTCTGTTTATATTATGGCTTGGTGGGAAGATATTGCTTCTGAAGAAGATTCTAATATTGTCAATCCAGGTTTAGGAGTTGAAGCATCTCACAGATCTCAAAGAAGATGGTGTGTTCGTGTTAATGAAAACACCTCGAGTGTTCCATCAACTTCAGTTATACAATCTTTTACGGCTAGATATCTTAAAATAGCTGAAATGCAAAGAACAGCTTCAGCAACAATAGATTTTAGTTCAACTGTAACTTTGACAGATTCAAATATTGGCGATTCTTTTTATAGTTTTTACAATAGCGCATTTGGTGGAACTGGTACATCTATTGGTGTAAATACTGATTACACAAATGGACCATTAACAGATATTAATGGTGGTGGATTAGGTGATCTTGATCCTGGAACACTATCTGATGCTTTAGCTAAAATTAATACCACTCTTGTTAATAGGAGAGCATATACAGGTGTTGTAACAGATGGGACAAGTTCAACTGGTGGAGATTATAATGGTGCTAATGGAATTGATGATATTGATGGATTGACTGGTGGAAAATTTCTTATAAGAAGAGGGACTCACACCTTTAGTTCTGTAACAAGTTTGGGAACAACGAAAGAATTTCATCTTGATGGTGAAGGTGCAATACTTTCAAAAATTCATGCACCATCAGGATTGAGTTCTGATTTTATTATTACAGGATCCATAAACGATGTGTATCTTGAATCTGAAGACACGACATATTCTTTCGGGTCATCTGATGATGATGTAGGTTTATCTTTAAGAAATGTACAATTTGAATCTGGAGCATTGAGGATAAGTGGTGGTAAAATTGATTGGAGAGGTGGATATAATACAGGAAATACCGCTTCAAAAGATCATGCATCAACTTTGGAAATAAACGATGATATTAGTAATCCTTATGGCATTATAGATAATGTATATTTTGGGAATCCAAATACAGGCGGTACTCCAATTGCAAGTGTTTATCTTAATGCGATATCTTCAGGTGTTTTAATTGATCGTTCTGGTAGAGGTCTTGTATTTAGAAATTGCAAATTTTTCTCATCTGAAACGGGTGTAGATGCTTTAAGAATTAATTCATGCGATATATCTATTAAATTTCAAAATTGTACATTTGAGTCAGATGTTGGTGCTGGTTGGTGTGTCCAATTAATAGATTCAGATAACGTAAGTTTTGAGGATTGTTCATTTAATCATGAAGATGGAAAGCTGTTAAGGATTGGATCAGGATCTGGTGGTAATAAATTTAAGAACTGTTCATTTACTGCAAAAGATGGAACTACCGTAGCAGATCATCAATTTATTGTTGTTCATAGTGCTCTTTCTAGAGGGACATATTTTACAAATTGTTCATTGAAAATAGAGGATAGTATTGAGGACCAACCTACTGGTGAACCACTTGTTGAATTTGGTGGTGAAAATGGAACAAGAGTTTCTGGCAATCAAGCAATTGTTATAGATGGATTTCATATCGATCTTTTAGATGCTGGTAACATCCAAGCAGACACACTATTTTTGTTTTGGGGTTCAAGTGATGAGAATGAACCTTCTCGTTATAGTAACATAACTCTATTTATGAATGGAAAATCCAGATCAATTGCAGCTAGTAGTGGTAAAGCAAATTTAGGAACTTCTGATGCAGCATTAATGGAATTTATTGGTGATGCTGATGTAAAAGTACATGTTGAAAATGTAAAAATAATTGATATTGGTGGTTCGTCATCTTCAATAGATCAAGGAAGTGTAATTAATATTGAAGATTGCATAATGAAAGGATTATTTATTGACGGAAATAGTATTAATAACGTTGGTATATATGATAGCGTTATAGCTATTTATGATAATTCAGAACTGTATGATGTTATAATTGGTGAAAGTGATTATATTCCTAGTGATTACTTAATTGACATTGGAAATGGTAATAATTCAAAAGTTATAGGTGGAAGAATTGAAAATGTTGATAATAATAATGTTAGTAGTCTACCATATATTGCTGTTAGTGGAGAAAATGAAATTAGTAATATAAGATGGACTGCTGAACCAAGGATAACGAGAAACATTATAACAACATCTGCTAGTCAGTATTTTATTAGAATAACTGGATGGTTTGTTAAACATACTGTAAGTGGTACAGTGCAATTTGTAAAATCACCTGCAACGAGCAAAACTATCTCTGTTGTCAATAATACAGTTTATTGTAATTTAAGTGGTGCAACAGATGTTATTGACTTAGACGGCCAAAGTTCGCTTGTTGATGGAAATATTCTTGCATCATCTTCTGCAACAGCACCAACGATTGATAATGTTGGTGTTGGATCAACAACAGGTGATAATGTTCTTGCAGCAAGTGTTTAAGAAATCCTAAAATATAAATGATAGATTCTGTATCTATACGTTGTACCGGGGACGAAACTCGGTGAAGGGAGGCGAAGTTGGGTCAAGATTTACGTAAGCTCGACTTAATCGCTTTGACAGCAAGTCAAACAGCAACAGAAAAACTTTTTGCTTTCTTGGTTGGATTGAGAGAAGATGCAGCTTTAGGTGTTGCAGGAGGTGACACAACAATTTTTCATAAAGCGCAAGACGTTTTAGAAACAAATGCTAATGCAACAGATTTACCCACGGTTATTACATTAGCAAACGCGTTGAAAGTTAAAATAAATAATCATTTTGCTTCAACTGGAACAACAGGTGTTCATGCTACTGCATCGGCCGAAACAATTGCAGCTGCTGATGCAACGGATCAAGGAACCGCAAACACATTGTGTAATGAGCTAAAAGCTGATTATAATACTCACCTTAGTGAGGCAAGTGTTCATCTTAACAATGATGGAACAAACACAGTTACTTCAGCTGATGCTACAGATCTTGCGAGTTCTATAACATTGGTGAATGAGATTAAAGCAGATTACAATCTTCACGTTGTTTCTGTGATCAACACGCCTCCTATTGAGGCACCATAAACCGGTAAAAACCGAGTGAGAGGTATTAAGTAATGGCTATATTAAAAATCGGTTGGGATCTTTTCGCTGGTTCAACGCAAGCAGGAACTGATTCTGGAATTCCTGCGGTTTTAACATGTGAAACTGCACAAAAAGGGAAACATTACGTTCAAGTGCAACGTCTTTCGGATAATCAATATTGGGATTGGGTTGCTGCAGGTTGGCAAGCTGGTGCTCCTACTGATGCCGAAAATGGTGTCTTTTTTGGAAGTGTTTCACAACGAAATATCCACCCTTCTATTCGCAGACTTTCAATGAGATTGCCGAAAGAATTACTTGATGGTGTTACTGCCGCAGGTCTTAAAATTTGGGTTTATCCTGATGGTGGAAGCGCCACAACATATATTCAAATGAATTATCTTCCATAAGCTTTTCTATCTTCGTTATTTTTTCTACATTAATATATCGAAACAAAATAAGATAAGTCTGTTATAATTTTGTTTGGAGGTATTTATGAACGAAGTTGTTTCTATTGTTTTCAGTTATCAATTTATAATGATAGGTCTTACCGTTGCATTTATGATTTTTCTTTTCTTTAGAATTGGTTCAATGCTTTGGTCTATTAATAATACAGCAATACGTGGTTTTTTAAGATTTACATATGCGATATCACCATGGGTACCACCAATGATAGGTGCAATTGTTGGTGCTGTTCCTTACTGGCCAGCACCTGAAGCATTATCTTTTTTACCAGAGGATCGACAATACTATGCGATGATCATACTCGGATTGTTTGCTGGTATTTTTTACGAACGTATTTGGAAGGGATTTAGACAAGTTATAAAAGCTCGAGGTGTCGATCTTAATATTGACTTGATTCCCAAAAAACAAATTGAGGGGGATACAAATGAACCGGGAGATTCGTCCACTTGACATAACTTTTTCGACAGCATCTTCAAAGGCAGCAAAACAGCTATACGATCGGTTATGTCTAATCACGCACATAGGGGGAATTTGTACAAAGCTCATAAACAATACAGGTGTTCCGTCTGTTAGAGGGACATTAGTAAAAGCATGTTTAGCGAAAGATAGATGTTTTATATTAACTCCTCCGATATCGGATGAAGTTTTAGGTGTAGTTTATGATGATGGTGTTCAGCCAGGTGATGAGTGTAGAATAGTAATTGCAGGTGTAGCAGAACTTTTATTAAAAGATGGAACTGGCTCAATTAGAGGAAATAGAGCTGAAGTTTCTGATATTCCAGGTAGGGCTTTAGCAATAGGATTACACCCAAATCCTAATAATTCGTTAATAGAAGTGGGCCATATTTTAGAAAACAAAGCACCAGGTATTAATGTTTTGGCGCTTTGCTTCATGCAGTATTGTTAAAACATAATGGTATGATTTTATCATTAAATCATACCATTGTTGTGGAACGGGGTTGTTAGTATAAGATACTGTATCATGTTCAATGAATATGTCAATATTTATTTTTATTTTATTTTTTTGTTGACAAACTGTTTTTTATTTGACATGATGATATTAGTTTTTCTTATTAATATTTTTCTCATTTTTAGTTTTATGGTTTGAGTAGTAATATTCATGTTTTAGGGCTAAGTAGAAATGCTTAGCCCTTTTTTTAGGTTAAACGAAAGGATTTGTATGATACACGTAAAACATGTTATTAAGTATATCAATTACATTTTAAAACATAAATGGTATGTTTTTTTGGAATGTTGTAAACTTGGCATTCTATGGCAGGGGATTACTCACGATCTTTCTAAATTTTCAAGAAAAGAATTTATTCCTTACATGAAAAAATATACCATAGGTTTAAAAGACGAAAAGACAGATTCCGATTTTTGTGAGGCTTGGCATCATCATATTGCTAAAAATCCACATCATTGGGAGCATTGGACTTACCTAGAAGTAAGTGAAACACCCAATGGTGAACAGGATAAAGAAAATATTGCAATAAAAATGCCAAAGAGGTATGTAAAAGAAATGCTTGCTGATTGGAGGGCAATGTCAAAAACTTTTGGACAAAAAACAATAATAGAATGGTATGAAAAAAATATTACAAAAATGGTTTTACATAATGAAACGCTTCAAGAGTTATATAAGTTATTTACGATAGAAGAAGTTTCTGAAATAATGAAAAACAAGTGTTGATATAACATAAAGAGTATGTCATATTATATATATAACAAGCAAGGAAATATCATGAAACAAGTTATTATTAAATTAAAATAAAATTTTATATAGTAGTTTTTCATGTAAGACCACCAAAAATAATTTGACAAAAAGCTTAAATATTGATACACATAATTAATGTAGTATTTCATAGCATTCTCCAACAAAAGCCTGGTTTAGATAAAATCAGGCTTTTGCATTTTAAAGGTTGACATTTTTGTCATAAACTGATAAAAATTTAGTATGTGTTAAATTGAGTTTGGCTTCAGAAAGCCGTTGGCACGGAATCCAACGGCTTTCGCTTTTTAAAGATTGACATTATTTCATTTTTAGGTTTATTATATTTTTTGACGCACACCGTGGTGTGTCGGTTTTCCTTTAGGAGGAAAGAGTTTTGAAGCTAAACTTAAAAACAACGACACGGAATTTTTTTTCGATAGATTATGGTAGATCTATCAATATGCTTCGCCCTACCATTCTGGTATTATCAATCACTAAATTCTCGAATAAAAGAAAAACTTTTATACAGGCCTGCGCCGAATATTTTTCGGTGTGTCCTCTGATAAAGGACGGGACACCGTTTGTTGGACCCCATCAAAATCCAACCATCCCCCCCCAACGGTGTGAGATTTATATTGATGATGACAGAAATAGATGCCCACAGTTTAAGATTCCTACCCAAATGGTCAGGGAATTTTAAAGCAAAGCATCGTTCCTTCTTTCCTAGCCTGGATGGCCTTGCAGATAGACCAGACCAGGGTTAAGGGGGGGGTCTATGTAGAGATGGAAAAATCTGCAAAAAAAGGAGAGAAATGAGTAAAAAAAACAAGATAACTTTTGAGCCAAATTATGAGAAACTAAAAGTAGCGAAAAGTGCTCTTAGAAAAAAAAGAGTTAATCGATGTGATGCTTTAAGAAAAATGACAGAACCACGTTATGATAAAATATATAAGGATGGAGTTAAGTGGCTCAATGATTTAGGTGGTGAAGTGAATTTGGATAAAGATAAAATAACAAGAGACCTTGAAAAAGCAAAATGTGAATCAGAGAAAAAGGTTAATGCAATTGAACAAGAAAGATATGATAAAATGATGCATGATGTTTTTCATCGTATCGATTTGGCGGTAAAAAAATTAATGGATGATATTTCTGGACTCATATATGGAGGTGATGATCGTGAAGGTGTTCTTAATTTTGAAGGTTACAAAGATGGTTATGAAGAAGCGATTGAAGATGTCTTAGATATTTTGGAGGAGATAAAAATTGACAACAGTTAAAAATATGTTTGAGTTAATTAAATCATTAATTTGCAGGACAGTACCCAGCGAGAAGGAACAAACACGTTGTCGTGAAGCTAGTCATAGACGGATTGTGGCAATGTTATCTCATGGAAATTTTGATTCATATTATACTAAAAGTGATATTGATTGTCTTAGGAGTAAAATTGACATGATGGAATTTTAAATAAATTATTGTTATTAGATTTCTTTTTTTATTGATTGTATATTTTATAAGTGGAGGTTATCTGATGACCATTAGAGAATTAGATGTAATGGAAGCAGCTGCTTCAGGTGTTGCAGCAAAAAGAGTAAAAGATGAACTTGATGGTTATGATAGCCGGATCACTGTTCTTGAAGGTAATCAAACAGATATCCAATCTCAATTAACTCCAGAAGGTGGGATTGCTATTTATCTTACAAATAAAACTGGTTCTGCTTCCATTAAGGGAACAGTTATTGAAGCATCAGCAGGAACAGATAATTCATTTGGTGTTGCACCAAGTAATGCTGTCGATCCTATTGGCGTTGTTTATGATGATGGAATTGCTGATGGAGAGCTTTGCAGGATTGTCGTCGCTGGTAGGGCACAGGTTTTGTTGAAGGATACAACGGGATCAACTCGAGGAAATTGGGTTGAGGTATCTGATGTAGCCGGAAGAGCAAATGCAACCTTGGCTAGTCCAAATCAAGTAACACATTTTGCGGAAGTGGGACATTCTCTAGAAACCAAGACTGGTGGAACTAATGTTTTATTATTTTGTATGATACATTTTAATTAAGGTGAGAATATGTTAAAAGTTTTATGTTGGATAAAGAATAATATTTGGAAAGCACTGAGTGCTTTTTTTGGTGGAATAGCTGTTATTTTTGGTTTAGGATTTTTAATTAGAGGTAAGGTTATCAATTCTGTTCGCAATGAAAGTGCTATTTTAGAGCTGAAAAAAAATATCTCATCATGGAAAATTCGCAGTGATGAATTGAGGAAAAATGTTGAGATAGACGATTTGAGGTTAATTGAAATAGAGAAAGAAAAGGAACATCTCAAAAATGAGATTGAACGTGCGAGGGATGTTTTTGGTTTTACAAATGAAGAGATAGTGGAGGCATTTCGTGAATTGGGTTATTAGAAATCAATTTATGATTTTGAGTTTTATTTTCGTCATTATATATCCGACCAATTCATTCGCAGAATTAATACAAAATGAATCGGAACGAATAAGTCAGGTAGAAGAAGACCATCAGTCAAGAGTAAATTCTATTCGTGAATTGCAGTATAGCGGTGTATCTGGGATTTGGTTTCCAAGGCGGAGCGCGTTGTCATTGTTGGCAGATTCTAGAGAGCTTCGTATTCAAAGAAGGTTCGTTCTTTTGCAAGGCGAAGAACTTCAGCTGATCAGAATACAGATGAATCGTCTCCGTGAAATTGCAGACATGGAAAGGAACATGTTTGAATCGGCTAATGCGCTTGCAGAGTCAGCCGAGAGGAGAGCTTTGGAGGCAGAAACCAGTAGAGATGCATGGTGGAGACATCCAGCTTTGTGGGTTGCTGTAGGTGTTGTCATTACAATTTTGCTAGAAGTTGCAGCGGTAGCAGTTTTCGCCTATATTGATCCTGGATGATTAAATATGACAAGCTTTTTCGTTATATCAAAAACATTTTTAACTTTCTTTCTTTACAACCTTCAAATTTTATATTATTCTTAAAGTATGTGATATAAGTGCTAAAAAACATTGGCGAATACCGATAGAGGATTTGTGTGTATTGGTACACATTTATCTACAGGAGGATAGCATGGTTGTTAGTGGTCCTAGAGGTGCATTCAAGAGTCAAATCGAATTGGCTTTACAGAATTCAAAAAAGAAAAGAAAAGTAAAAATGAAAAAATCTCCTCGTGATAGATACGAGGAAAAGCGGGAAGATCAATATAATGTGATTGATTTTGAGTTTCTGTTCAATGATTTATGGGAAACTTCAAGAATAAGAGGAAATCCTTATCGTTGGACGATGAAGGAAAAGGGTCAGATGAAGAGATTTATAAATGAATTTTCATCTGAAGAAATTGTCAAATTATTCAAATATGTTTTTAAAAATTGGCGAGATATCGCTATAAGATATCGCCTAAATTCAAAGCCAAGTGTTTCGTTGATTTATGGATTTAGGCGTTCATTTTTTAATGAACTAGAGAACGATGGACCAATACATCGTTCGATGCACGTTCAGTATAGAGAGCTAAAAAGAGAACGATCGTCTAACGCTCGTTATGATTCCAGTGTAGATGATTTTTCATCTGCCTATGACATGCTTAATCAATGATGAGGTAATTGATGAAATTAAAAAAAGAAAAGATAAGTGAGAGAGCATTAAAGAGCATGCGACGTATCGAAATAGTCAGGGAAGGAGATTATGATTCTGGTGTTGCTCGAATAAATGTTTATGAAGCTGGAAGACAAAATCCTGTCGAATCTTACAGAACGAGAACAGAGCAGGATTTGAGCAGAACTTTGAGAGCGTTTAGAGCAAAGTTTCGTGTTCCAATTCAGAATGTAAAAGACATGTTTCATGGATTGTGAAAGTAATAAGACTACTAGAATGCTTGATAAAGCTTATCGTTTTGCTATGGATGGATGTTCTGTTCTCGTAATGATACGTGATATGTCTTTTGCTTATTATTGTTTGGGAATAATTGAAAAAATGGATAACATCGAATGTTTCGAGAAATTTATCACAGGTAATTCACCTTCGATAAAGTTTCAAAAAGGATCCATATCTTTTTTATCTGATGAAAGAATGAAAAGTATTTGGCTCCTTGGAAGAAAAAATACGAAGGTCTTATATGATCATCATTATCTTGATATTAAATAGAATGGTTTGATTATGAAACTGAGCAAAGCTCACTATGAATACATGAATATTGGTAGGCGTTTTTGGGATGCCAATGTTTTTAATTTGAGACCTTCACAAAAAGAGGCTGTTAAGGATTATGTTAAGAGATTTAAATTTTTCATTTCTAAAGGCGTTGGTCTCTTTTTGTGGGGTCCAAATAGTTCAGGAAAAACATATGTTTCTGCAAGTCTATTAATACTCGCATGGGAAAGATGGCTTGTTTCGGGATATTGTGTTACAGCTGCTTCGTTAAAAGAAAATTTTGTCAAAGATATGCCTGTTGATTTTGGTAGCGAAGAAACCGTTATAACTAGAGCTATTAGGTCGCAAATTTTGGTTATCGATGACTTAGGTAGAGAGCATCGATCGACCAGTGGTTTTGCAGAGAACAGGTTCGATATGTTGCTTAGAGATAGATCTCGTGATTTAAACACAACAATTATTACCTCAAATTTAAATCCTGATGATTTTAGAGATATTTATGGAGTATCTTCATTTGAATTGGTCAGAGAAAATATGCACTTTGTTAAATTGAATGGAGAAAATATCCGTGCAATAAAAGAGTGTGGTCTCAATAGATTCCTAAACCAATGAAAAGAGTTAAAATGAGAGTAAAAAAATTCAAAAACTATAGTGGTTTTGTGGTTTATGGCAGGGAAGATATTATGGATCATTTGTATATTGTTCCTGATTATGAGGAAAATCATTTAGAAAGAGCTTTTTTAGTTACTTTTTTGGTGGAATGTGGCGGTCTTTTTGGAACTGTGATGAATTATGATGGGACTGGAATGACAGCTGGTCCATGTCAAAATATTTTAGTTTATCCAAGACATTTAAGAGATTCATCCGTAAAAAACGATCAAGGTCCTTTGTGTAAATTGCTTAGGGAAATTGAATTAATTGGTGGTATTGACGGGTTGAAATCTCTTTTTGATTTATTTAGAGAACACAGAATTTATCTTGCACAAGATGGTAAATTTAGATGGTCGTGTGATATTGATGAAGTTCACGGCGGCGAAGCGTATGATTTTTTTGCTGGTGATTTAGTACCAGGAAATATTCTTCGCGCTGTTGTTATGCAGGAAAAAACTGGTAATGTTCCATCTGATTCTAAAAGGAGAAATATTGCAGAAAAGTTTGTTTTGTTGTTCCATAGAATTTTTTCTGATCGGAAAACATTTAGTTTACAAAAAAGTTTTGAGATTCAGAAATTTATTGATTATTCCAGGAGACAAACAATAAGAACTAAAAAAGGTAAGACTATTGAAGGTGTTTTATATAGTGATATAAACAGAACTACTATTCATGATTTAGGTCAAGAACTTGATCTTGCTATGAATCTTTTTTGGTGTTTTCTATTCAATGCCCCATCTAAAGCTAAAGTTGTTTTATCAAAGGCAATAAATAAAAGTGATGGTTTAGACAAAAAAGATTTGGCAAAAAATATTATTATTGATTTTGCCACAAATAATTTTGCTCATTGGAATTGGAGGGTTAAAAATGGAAGGTACGAAAGATTTCGTACGGCAGCAAAGACACTTGATTTATGGGAAGATTCTTTGTTTGCTGATGATGGGATTTGTCCAAGGAGGTTTTTATCATGAAAGATGAAGGTTTAATGTGCAAATATGATTTATTTAAGAATGGCAATCCTGTGGATAAAAATGGTATTTATTTTGTTTTGAAATTAAATTCTTCAGATCCAGTGCATGCTAATGCATGTCAATTTGCAGCGTTAGCGTATGCAATGAAAATGAAAGATCATTTACCAATACTTTCTTCTGATTTAGAGATTCTTGTTAAACATATACGTGAATTTGGAGATTCAAAGCTTTTTCGTGATATTCAAGATAATAGTTGAGGTTTTTATGTTAAGAGGTGAAATATCAAATAAACCTTCGCCAATAATTGCTATTGACTATAAGATTCTTGCTAAGGAAGAAAAAGGGAAAATCATATTAAAAGAAGGTGCCATTGGATGGTTAGAAAGAAATTGGGGATTTCGTTTTATTGTTATGATTGTGGAATGTTTTGATGCTGATAAGTATGAATTTTTGTTATCTGATTATGTTGCAGAAGTTAAGAAATTTGATATAGGTTTCGATTTATGGCTTTGGTTAAAGCAAAATCCTCAGATATATAAATTTTTTACTAATGATACAATGTTATACCGTCCAATGTCATCAATCTGTTTTAAACATAGTGGGTGGAATCAGAGGATTTGATGGATATTGAAGCAGCGTTTATCTCAAATATTATTAGAAAAAATACAATAAAAGATGTTATTGATGAAAACTTACCTGAAGAATTGTTTTTGCATAGATTGGATGAATGGCTTTTTCTTAAGGCATTTTATAGTGATCATGGTAATGTTCCGCCATTAGATTATTTTAAAAGTAAATTTCCTGATTTTGAGATTGATCCTATTGATTCAGAGACAAGTTTTTTCATAGGAGAATTAAGGAAAAAATATGCTCATAACTTAATGACCGAAGCTATGAAATGTGCTGCACCGTTGTTGAAGTCTAAGGATCCATTTGCTGCTTTAGATGTTTTTAAGAAAGTTGTTCTCGATATAGAAAGAGAAACTATTGAATCTGAAGATGTTAATTTAACTGAAACGGTATCAGAGAGATTGGATGATTATCATAAGACAAAAGACAAAGGTGGTATCACAGGCCTTCCTTCATTATGGTATATTTTAGACAAAGCAACTCTTGGGTTTGGTCCAGGTGAATTATGGATGATTGCAGCTCGAGGATCTGTCGGTAAGACGTGGTTTGAAACAATTCTTGCAAGATATCATTGGGGAATTGGATATGTTCCACTTTTAATTTCTGAAGAGATGGAATGCAAACAAATCGCTAGAAGGTTTGACGCTGTAAATGCCAAGGTATCACATATGCGATTGAGATCAGGTGATTTAAAAAAGGAAGAGTATAATAGGTTCGTTGATTCTTTGAAAGACATGTCTGGTAGGCATCCTTTTTGGATATCTGGTGGGAGCGATCATGATGATATTTCGGTTATAAAATCGAAAGTCGAAAAATACAAACCTGATGCAGTCTATATTGATGGTGCGTATTTTTTAAATGATGAAAATGGCGCAAAGACGAGACATGAACGTTTAGATAATATCTTTAAGGATCTAAAGAAAAAGATTGCTAAACCATATGGTATACCTGTAATAGTCACTCATCAATTTAACCTTGAAGGTACTGAGCTTGATGGTAATGAGAACACATTGGCTTATGGTGATTTTCAAAAATGGATGGACGGTATTATCGGTATGTATCAAACGGATGACTTAAGACTAAATAAAGAGATGTTGATTAAGTTATTGAGGATTAGAGAAGGTACAAAAGTTGATTTTGTTGCCACATGGGATTTGGAAAATATGGTATTCGATCACAAAGTCAAAGGTAGTGATGATGTTGATTATGATAATTGTGAGGATAACTTATTAGATATAGTTGATTTATAATGAAAAAGGTTGATATTGATTATAAATTACTTTGTGAATTGCTTATTTTATGTCATGAATTAATTAATGAAATAGGTTCAAGTAAAAGTTTTTCGGAAGTATTTCATTATAACAATCGATTGAATAGGATAAAAAGCAAAATAGAAAATGAGATGTATGGTTGTGATGAAGCAGCAGAAATTCAATTAATATTAGATTTTATTGGAGGAATCGAATGATGTTTTATATTGGAGAAAAGAGGGTTTACGTTTGGGAATGTAGATGTGGAAATATGAATAAAAATGAATTGCATGTAGATGTGTTTTTAGGCAATAAACATATAAAGAGTGTTATTTGTCCGATATGTTATAGAGAGAAACCATCTTTAATTGGTCGTGTTTTACGAAAAAAGGTGGACAGTATAAAGTCTGGTTATTCTTTTTTGCGTTCAATGATTAATGGTGATTTTTTTGGTGATATAAAAATACAGGAGATAAAGTGACTAAATTAATTGAATCAAGTTATGAGATTTTAGAATATCCAAGGAATATTCTAAAGCGCATCGAAATAGCAGCCAGGACTTGTTATAAAAGCGAGGATAAAATAACAGATACTAGTGCTGAAAAACTTGTTAGAAGTTTGATAAAACGCGGTCATATGGCTATGATCGAATTTGGCGGTGATGTTTCTGTAAAGTTTATATCGAACCGTGGTTTTTGTTACGATGATCAAACAGAAGTTTTAACTTATGATGGATGGAAAAAGTTTAAAGATATAAATGGGAATGACTTATTTTTAACCTTAAATATGGATACTAAAGAAGCAGAGTACCAAGAAAAAATTGGAATAACAATAGAAGACTGGGATGATGATCTTATTTGCGGTAAATCTACAATGGTAGATTTTGCTGTCACCCCAAATCATAGGATGGTTTGGTTCCATTATGATTCTAGAATTGATAAAAAATGGAAGGTTGATCAAGCAAAAGAAATATATGGAAGAAGAGTGAAGTTTAAAAGAGGTTTATTCAAAGAAATGCCTGATAGAACCTTATGTGAAGATTCTAAGTATCTCAATCTTCATCCGCAAATATCAACAATTCCGTTTGCTAAATTCATGGGTTTGTTTATAACAGATGGCACTTTATGGAAAGGTAAAGATTCTGGAGGAAGGGTTACTATTTGTCAGATAAAAGAATCTGGCAGAATTTATATTAAAACTGTGTTGGAAGAGCTTGGTTGGAAATATTCAGAGAAAAAAGATGGGTTAAGAATAAACGATACTAAACTATATAAGTTTATGAGAATATTTTTCCCATTAGATGAGAAGAAAACGTATACTGGTAGAATCCCACATTTTATAAGGCATGCATCAAGAAAATACATTCAAGCATTTCTAGATGGTGCAATTGTTGGTGATGGAAATATTCATAAGACTAATGGTCATAGAATAATATATACCGCCAGTCAGAAAATGGCTGGTGATTACCAAGAGTTATTTATGAAAGCTGGTTTTTGTGCATCGGTAAGAATTGATAATAGAGTCGGGCGAAAAAGAGAAATCAAACCTGGTATAGTAATAGAGAATAAAGTGAGTCAATATGTTGTTTCTGTTACAGATAGAACTGATGAACACTTATTCAATAAACAACATTGGAGCAAAGCTTATTATAAAGGCAAAGTCTATTGTGTAACAGTTCCGAATGGAACATTGTACGTCAGAAGAAATGGTAAAGCTTTTTGGTCAGGTAATACACACGAGATGGTTCGCCATAGATTATGTTCTTTTGCGCAGGAAAGTACTCGTTATTGTAACTATGGCAAAGGTAAATTTGGTAAAGAGATAACAGTTTGTTATCCACATGATATTATTGATATGAGGATACCAGATATATCAAATGGTCTTAGATGGGATATAATTTATAAAATACTTGGTTCGTGGAAAAAATCTGAAGAAGAATATCTTAGCTTGATTGAAATGGGTTGCCCTGCTGAGATTGCTCGTGAGGTTTTACCCATTGGTTTAAAAGCTGAAATAGTTGTATCTGCTAATGTTAGAGAATGGCGTCATATATTCAAGCTTCGTACATCTAAAAAAGCACATCCAAGAATGAGAGAATTAATGATTCCTCTTTTGTCAGACTTTAAATCTCTTATGCCAGTTGTCTTTGAAGATATTGAATAACGATGGATAGAGAAGGTGTTTTTTGGGTATTGGATCAATTAGGTATTGATCGAATAAGGAATCGAAATGGTAAGAACGTTTCAGTGTCTTGTCCTTTGGCTAAATATGGTAGAAGAGGTCATAATTCAGAAGTAGATTATAGACCTTCGCTTAGTATTTTAATTAATCCTAATATGCCTTCTAAAGTCAAATGTCATGCATGTAAATTTCGTGGTGAATTAAGTTCATTAATTAGAACTATAAATAGATATTCAAAAGACAATCTAAATCCATTATTGAAAAAAGTTATAGAGATGGAAGATATTGATCCTGAATGGCTTGCAAATTCTATCACTGATTATGAACATGTTGAAGAGAGATATGTTGAACGGATAATTGATGAATCGGAGATATTAAATTATACAAATAAGACACATGGTTATTTTGTAAATGAACGTGGATTAAGTATTGACACATTAAAATCATGGGGAACCGGATATGATCATGATAATCGCCGCGGTTTTTTTCCGGTCAGAAATATTGATAGTAAATTGGTTGGTGCGGTAGGTCGTTCGATTAATGATTATATAAAACCTAAGTACTATAACTATTTTGAATTTAATAAAGGTAGATATTTATATGGTGAGGATAAATGCACTAGTGGTTCGATTGGTATTATAGTTGAGGGAATTATTGACACCTTAAAGCTTTGGCAATTATTGTATGATCGTGATGTATTGAATGAGTATTCTGTGGTGTCCATTCTAGGATCAGATCCAACTGAACATCAGCTTAATAAAATAGTAAAATTGTTTGATGTTGTTATTTTATTTTTTGATAATGATGGTCCTGGTTGGAGTGGGACTATGAAGGCGGTTAAGTTTTTGGGTAAAATAATTCAGGTAAGGGCTGTCTCTTATCCATATCCGGTTGGGGGCGATCCGGATGAATTGATAAGACGTGGTTATAATGTTTTTGAATTGATTCAGAATTCTAGTTTAGTTTTTTGAAATCATTTTCATGCCAAAAAGATGTTGACATATTATTTTTTATACACTATGATATTAACCAATCAAAAAAACGCCCATAGTGGGGTATGAAAGAGAGAGAAAATGTCTTGGTATCGAACTGGTAGAGAAGCAAAAGAAAGAATCAAGAGAGAGAAAGAGAAAAAAGAAAAGCGTAAAGAGGATCGCGAAAAATGGTACCTTCATCCATATGTTAGAATATGGATGCGTCCAGGACAAAAATTGACATGTACTTTTGTTGATGATAATCATCATCCAGAAGGATATGATTGGCCGTATGAAGTGTGCGAACATCAGGTGAAAATAAATAATAATTGGGAAAATATTACATGCACAAAAGGTATGAAAGTTAAGGATTATTATCAAATACTTGGAACCAAAGATCCTTATGTGTTGAAAAGTGAAGGTATCATTGATGATATCAATAATTTTTCTGATAATGATAGTGTTGGTTGTGTTCTATGTGAACGCAGTTTTTATTCGTTTAGTATTGTTCCGAACACCGTGATAGATCATGAAGGTTGGGTAGATAAAGAAGGAATTCAGCATTCCGATGTTCTTAAACTTTTGGTTGTAAAAAATTTAGGATATAGTCATCTTGAATCTCAAAGAGAAAAACGCGGTGGATTACGTGGATGCCGATTCGAGATTGAAAGAATGACACCTGATTCTCCTAATACGGGAGACAAGTTTGATTTCGAGGGAAAAATAGAGTTGCCTGATGATATCCAACCAGCACCGTACAACGAAGTATTCAAACCTAAAACACCACGTGAATTAATTGAATTAATTGGTAATAGAAGAGGTGTTTCTAAATTTAATAAAAAGAACAAGAATGAAAATCAAAAAAATAATCAAGGCAATTATAGTAATACTAGTAATACTAATTATTCTAGTATTAGTAATAATGATAAAGATATTATTCCTTTTTAATTAATATAAATAACTTTAGGGAATCGTCGTAAATAAAGTCGGCTTTTTTCTGGGTGTCAAATGAATACATTGATAACAAACAGCGAAGAATTAATAGCTTTGACAAACAAAGTTTCTAATTTTGATAAAATTGGCATAGATTATCAAACAACCAGTTATTATACAGATAATAGATCTTGTAGTTGTATTGACAAAATGAAATTTGTTGGTTTTGGTTTAGGATTACCTGATGGTAGTAAATTTTATTGCCCATTAGGTCATAATAAAGGTTATAATATTTATGATTCTGTTGATTTGTTGAAGAAAATTTTCAATGATAAGAATAAAATTGTTTGGTCTCATGATGTTAAGTTTAGTTCTATTGTAACAAAAAATATTGGAATTGAGTCGAATGTAACATGGAGGGATTCTAAAATTGCGTGCTGGTTACTCGGTTATGGTGTTGGTAGGAATTTAAAACTGAGAGAGTTATTAAGATCAATATTCGATATTGGTGTTGTTGAATATAGTGAAATTATACCGATGAAACAAAGGGCTCATGAGGTTAATCCTCAAGTTATGGCTAGTTATAGTTCTAATATGGCTTTGTGGAGTTTGATGCTTGGTGAACGTATGATTCCTGAGTTGATTAAATTTGAAATAAATAAGGTATTTACTGACATTGAATGTCCGATTGCTTCAGAGGTTTTACCTCATATAAATGAAGTTGGTATTGGTATTGATAAAAATCTCTTAGTAAAATTGAGAGAATATTTAATTAATGAAAATAACAGGATAACAGAAGTTTTTGAATCGATTGTGGGGGTTGATATATCGTGCAATCAGTCTGTTAGTAGTAAATTGATTGATGAATTGAAGTGGTGGAAATTACCATCGAATATTAGGCGTGGTAGAAGTGGTTATTACAGTATTAACCGTGATAATCGTAAATTGATATCAAGGGAATTGGACAAAAAGTCCCTTCCTTATAGGGTAATGCATTATAAAAATACGTTTGAAAAATATAAAAAGATAATAAATACCTTTACAACAGGTTTGGTGAAAAAGGCAGAATTTAACGATGATGGTAGGATTAGAGCAGATTGTAGTCAGACTGATGTGGTTACTGGTAGGCTGGCATTTTCAAATCCAGCATTACAACAGATTCCTATTCGTTCAAAAGTAGGAAGTAAAATAAGAAAAGCTTTTATTCCTGATGAAGGATGGACTTTTTTTGATGCCGATTATTCTTGTGCTGATTTAAGGATGATTGCTTATCTTTCAAAAGATCCTGCTATGATTGATGTTTTATCTTATGTTGATAATGATTTACATTTAAAGACATCACAGGAGTGTGATTGTTCTAGGGATGAAGGGAAAAAAGCTAATTTAAGTTTAATCTATGAAGCAACACCCAAAACTCTTTCAAGATTATTGAATATTCCCATTGGAAGAAGTTGTGATATTTATGGTAAATGGCATAAAACTTATCCAGGTGTAAAGGAATATCATAAAAGGGTTCATAAATTTGCTAAAGAATATGGTTATATAAGAACCATAACAGGAAGAATTATATATATAAATGGTTTTGATTCATCAAATATTCAGGAACGGTTAAAAGCTGAAAGATGTGCATCGAATTATCCTGGTCAAGGAAGTGTTGCTGATGTCATGAAAATAGCAATGCGAAATTTGATCAGAGATTGGAAAGATCGTGGTGTCCTTTATGATTATTATAAAAAGACTGGTAAAGCGAAACTCAATTTAAATGTGCATGATGAGTTACTGGTTGAGCTCCGCAATGATTTTATAGATGAGGGATCCAATGATGTCGTTAGGCATATGAGTGATGCATTGAATCTTTGTGTACCGTTAGAGGTTAGTGGTGGTTTTGGTAAAAATTGGCTTGAGGCCCATTCATGATAAAGGAGGTAATGATGGATTGTCAAAAATGTCCTTGGGTTCGTAGGGATCCAAACCAATTAGGTAACAGAATGAAAAATCAGGATAACAAAATTCAAGAATTAGAAAATAGATTACATAAAATGGAGCGATTTTTATGTAATTCAAATGTAAAAGAATCAAAAGAGGATAATTCTGTAGAAGATGAATTTAATGATGATGATATTCCTTTTTAGTATTTATTATATTTTGTGTTCAAAATGTGATTTATTATTTGGGTTATATTATTAGGGTGAAAAAAAATGAATAGGAAAGAATATCACGCAGATTATTGGAAAAAACACGGGAAAGAAATAACAGAAAAACGTAAAGAGAGATACCGCAAAGATCCGGAGTATCGCGAAAAAGCAAAGCAACGATCAAGAGAATTTAGAAATAAGATTGCTAAGAATAATTCTAAGAGTAAGATAGAAAAAATCAAAAAGGATTATATAATTTTTGATGTTATTTTATCGAATAATGAATCAAGGCAAATTAAATGTTATCGGTTGAATTATATCGCTAAAATTCTCGAAAGATTGCCCAGGACTATATTAAGATGGGAGGAGAATAAAAAATGCTCTTTTCCTCGAGCGATGTATGGAAATAAAAGGCATCCTAGATTGTATACACAATTACAAGTTAATGAATTGGAAAGAATCTATGAAGAAACAAAATGTTTATATGGTTCTTTGATTGTTAAAAATCAATTGAGTAATACTAATTTTTTTGATCGAGTAAATAAACTCTGGAAAGATCATCCAGAAGGGATTTGAGGGTTATTTTGGATAAAAAATGTATGCCAGTGAAGAAGATTGTAAGTCGTCAGTTCAAAGAAGGTCGGCGCATCACTAAGTCTGATGACAATTGTGATGTTCTTGAGATTTTAGATTTTGAAACTGAACATGTTGCTCATACTACTGTTAAACTAGGATTAACAGTGTGTCCTAGGCAGTTTGAAAGTGTGAGACTTGACATTTCAGTTTCAGTTCCGCATTATTTGGAAGAATCTGATAACGCTTTTTTATTCGCTTTGGATAAGTGTGAACAATACGTTTATAGTGCGCTTGGTGATGATAGAAAAGAGACGGCTCGCATTTTGGGTGAAAAAGCAAAACGGATTTTGAATGACGAAGAAAAGTAAAAGAGATATATTGATACCATCTGATATAGATGGTGTTGCTGCAATAATCAATAAAAATTTTGGCAAGGGCACTATACTTAGAGCTTCTGATGCTAAAAGTCTTAGAATCAAAAGAGTAAGTTTTGGTGTTTTTGCTCTAGATATTGCTTCAGGAGGTGGTGTCCCTAGGGGTAGAATCACCATGCTTCATGGTGATAAATCTACTGGAAAATCTTGTATTGCGATGAAAATAGCTGCTGAGTTTCAGCGTTGTGATAGGTTAACAGGTAAACCGTATTTGAGAATAGATAGTGGTGGTGAAATTGAAGAGCTTGATTTTGGTAGGAGTGGTGAACCTCAACCAATGAATGTTGTTTGGGTTGATTTGGAACACACCTTTGAAATTGATTGGGCTAGAAAATGGGGTATTGATACAGATTATCTTTATGTGGTTCAACCAGCTTCTTCGGAAGAAGCTATTGATATTTGTGATGGTCTGATTAGATCTAATAAATGTGACTTAGTAATTGTTGATTCTATAGCTGCACTATCACCAAGTGCAGAAATAGAAGGTGCATCTGGCGAAGTTCATATGGGTCTTAATGCTAGATTGTTTAATCAGGCACTAAGAAAATGGACTTCAGGATTGAATGCTTGTGGTTTACTTTCAGAAACTCAATGTTCAATTGTGTTGATAAATCAATTTAGATTAAAAATAGGTGGTGGTGTTGTTTATAAAACAACACCTTGTGGCGAAGGACATAAATATTTTGCATCTATAGAGATAGTATTTACAAAAAAGGATTTTATCAATGATCCAATAACTAATCGTCCTATTGGTATACTGGTTGAATTTATGTTCAAAAAAAACAAAACAGCACCTCCTATGAGAGGTGGTCAATATGAAATTTATTTTGTCAATTCAGATACGAATGATGGCATAGGTAGCACTGGTGAAATTGGACAGATTTTTGATTTTGCGAAGTATTGGGGGTTAATTAAGAGTAGTGGTAAATGGGTTAGTTTTAATCCTCCAATTGTCAAAGAATCTATAAAAATAGATGGTAAGAAAAAGACTATTGAATTTTTATATAATCATCCAGAAATAGTCTCTAAATTAAAAGAGCAAGTGTTAGATTTGGAATATAAATGGCGCGAAGAAGGAGTAACACCTGTTTCAATTGGTTATGAAGAAGATATATCTAATGAAAAAGCGTAGCAAACCAGTTCCTAAATTATTTAGAAACGATAATAAAAGCGTAAAAAGTATTTCGTTAAAGAATGAAAAAAGATTATCCAAGGAAATTGGTTTCAATTTAACAGTAGGATCGGGTAATAGACCGTGGATATCACAAAAAGGTGATGGTAATAAAGGTCATTTTATTTTTGAGTGTAAAGAAACAGATAAGGCATCGATTTCTATTAATAAAGTAGATGTTTTAAAAATTGTTGCACAAGCTAGGGATATTGGAAAAGATCCTGCTATTGTTATGTCAGCTTATGGTTTACCTGATGGTATTCCAAAAGATTGGGTTGCTGTTCCATCAGATGTTTTTTCATACATAATTGATTTAATAGATCTTGTTGATAGTGATTGATTATGTTTGTGAAGATCTTATTTTATTTCGGCATAGGTGTTGTTTGTGAATTGTGTGGTTTGAATTGGGCTATACATATAACCGATGGTGGTCTTTACCTATGTGACGATTGTTTCGTGATTTATAGGAAAGAGACGAAGAGTTTTATTGAGGGAAAAATGATTTGTGTAAAAATTAATACTTCAAAAAATACGTCTATTGTTTGTCCAGTGTTAAGGGTAGCAAATCGTAGGTTGATGGTTTGGCAGGACGAACAGATTAGACATTATAGTCTAATACATGGTTGGGCATTATGTAGAGATTCTGATGTCTACGATTGTATAGATGTTTCTGATCTTAAGAAAGTTCAAAAAGATTTTAAATTATTCATGAAAACTGCACCTAGAAAGGTGCAGGTAAGTATATGTGATAGGTTTCATGAGTTGGAGACAGGTAAAGCAGTTGATCATAAATGCAAAAAGGTTTCATTTGAATATATGATGGCTAATATATTTGGATTTAGTAAAATTATTGAAAAGATGAATTTGAAAATAGCAAGTGCTAAAAAAGAAAAAACCGAGAGAAAAAAATTCAATAACAGAATAAATTGTAAGTTGTTAAATAAAAACGCAGTACTACCTAAGAAGATGACAAAAGGATCGGCTGGTTTTGATCTGTACACCCCAGAGACTTTTGTAGTTGAGCCACGCAAGAGAAAAGTGATCAATTTAGGGATTGCTATTGAGATACCTGATGGGTATGAAGGTCAAGTGAGAAGCAGGAGCGGATTGGCGACAAAAAAGAAATTGATTATTCTTAACGCTCCAGGTACGATTGATTCGGATTATCGTGGTGAGCTTAAGATTGGATTTTTTAATCTATCTGATGTTGACATTGAATTATTGGCTGGTTCAAGGGTTGCTCAATTATTAATAACCAAAGTACCTTCGTTTACTGGATTTAATGTAGTTGATGAATTCAGTGAGACAACAGAAAGAGGAGAAGGTGGTTTTGGATCTACGGGAGATTGATATGGGTGATAGGGAATTAAGAAGGCCTATGTTTTTGGATTATGATTCGGATAAAATGCCTAATAATTTTATTCTTAATACATTAAGTACTCATGGTGCACGTATTTTTAGAGCAGATTGTGATCATAAGAAAACATTTATTGTGAATGAAAATAATTGTGCATGTGTAGATTGTCTTAAGAAAAAGTATGATAATTTGATTATTGGTGATCCTATTGAAATCAATAGGTCTTTTTCATATAAATTGTTAAAAGAACTGGGTTATGTTGGTATATATCGAAAAGATCAAAGGAAAGAGTAAGAGAAATGAATAATTATCAGATTGTTAAAGTAGAAAAAGTTAAATGGAATGAGTTATTTAATGCCAGATCTGATTTGGGGGATTTGGATAATTTAAAAGAGAGTATTTTAACTCATGGTGTAAAGCAACCTATTTTGGTTATGGATGATGGGAATGGGGGATACACTGGTTTTGCAGGTCAAAGGAGGTTTGAAGCAGCAAAACTTGCAAATCTTACAGTTATTCCTGCGATGGTTTATGATCATAATGTTATTGATGAAAAAAATATGTTTGAGATTTGTATTATTGAAAATATTGAACGTGAAAATATGAATCCAATTGATATTGCTAAATCAATCAGAAAATTAATGAGTAACTATCGTTCTAGTGTGCCAAATGTTAGTAAGAAATTGAATATGAGCGAGCAATCAATCAAAAGGTATTTATCCCTTTTAGATATGGAAGAACTTATACAAGTTAATATTATTGATGGGAATATATCAATGAGTGCTGCTTTTGAAGTCAATAGGCTTCCAAAAGAAGCTCAAAAAAAATATGTAAAAGTGGCAAAGGATCTCAAAGGGGAACGGTTACGGAAATTAGTCGATAAAGAACTTGACAAGATTGCCAAAAAAGCTGTTTCACAAGATGTGAAAGCAGAAGAACCATCACCAGAAGAAAATGAAAAGCTTGCATTTAAGGAATTGACTCGGCTGGCTAGAAGATCAAGTCAAGTCCTTTGTGGTGGTCTTAAATACGATGAAAAGATGGCGACATCTGTTTCTGACATCAACTGGAATATTTTCGTTGATACCCCAGAGGATTTAAAAGCTCTTTCGGTTTTGCTTGATGACATGATTGATTTGATTGAGCCTGATATTGAGTATAACGAAAAGGCTGAAAAAGAAGTTGTTGCTATTGTTGAAGCTAAGAAACTTCTTTTGGACATTGACAAACCAGCTGTTCGTCAGGGTTTGATTAATTTAATTCGCGATCGTGCTGCTGAAATTGCTATTGAGAGAGCTAATGGTTCAAGGCCTAAAGTTACTTATGCGATTATGAAAGAAGCTATTTCAGAGTATTATACAAATAGAAAATTCGAGTTATAGGAATGAGATTTTATTCTGTTCATGGAAGGTATGAATTTATTGTTGCAGAGAATAATGAGTACACAATAGGAGTAGAATTGATTAAAGTAGGTAAAAATAAAAAGAGTCATCAATCAATATTATCTTTTTTGATTCATAAAAAATCAGCCGATAAGGTGGCAAAAGCTTTTGCTAATGTCAGTAAAGATATATTTTATATAATCAGAAAAAAGTCTTGACATATTATTTTTATGTGTCATTGTTTTTCTATGAGTAGATAATTGTGAGTTTAAAGGATGCCCCAACAAATCCTTGACTAAAATAAATTCTCCTATGTTTGTTTATTATCTACTCATTTGATCCCTTTTCCCAGCGGTGGGCTGTAAACCTACTGACATATATATGCTGGGTGGCGTCAGGTTGTTCGATTCAACAAGGGATCACTGGAGGGAAAATGATTGTAAAAATTAAAGGTGGATGGGTTATAAAGGATAAAGAGGGGAAAAATATAAGTAGAACATATAAAACCAAAAAACAAGCTGAAAAAAGACTCAGACAAATAGAATACTTTAGTAAAAAGTAATAGTATGGGAATAAAAAATTTACTTCGCAGAACGAAAAAACATGTATGTTTATCAGATGAAATTGATAAGTTTTTAATTAAATCTGAATCACTACCTAATAATAGAGATAAAAATTTTCATGTTTCTGAATTTGCTGGTTATTGTGTAAGAGAACTTGTTATTAATAAGTTGATTCCAACCAAACCTAGAAAAAATTCACCGGATTTGATTAGAACTTTTAATTTTGGTACTGCTTTACATGATTGGTATCAAAATAAATATTTAGGACCAATGGGGATTTTGTGGGGAAAATGGGAGTGTTCGAGGTGTGGTTTCATCCATTGGGGTTTTATGCCCAAAGATCGACATGAATGTGATTCAGCTTTAAAGCAAAATAGTTGTATCCATTGTTTAGAAAAAGGTAGGATTGAATTACGTGGTGGTTGTATCCATTGTGGTTTATGGGGGCAATGGATTTATCGAGAGATTCCAGTTGTGAAGCGTTTTGATGAGTATAACATTTCTTTTGTTGGTCATTGTGATGGATTAATTAAGTTATACAATCAGTGGTTTGTTGTGGAATTGAAAAGTATGAGGGATCCTATATTTCTTCAACTTGATGGTGCTAGATATAATCATTCTTGTCAGGGCAAAACGTATGGTTATTTGATACGCAGTGGATGTGTGGAAGGGTTACCTTGTGATATTGCGATTCCTAAACCGTCAAAGGTTATTGTTTTTTATATTGGAAAAAATTGTTCAAAAGAAAAAGAATATTCTTTGAATTTAGATGATTTTGAAAGTGAATTTTTTACTAATGTTCCTCTTATTTTTTATTTATCATTGCAAAGAAAAATTTTACCTCCAAAATGGGAGGAGTGCACGAAAAGAAGCGATTCCATTCCACAAAAATGCAAAAAAGCGAGTCATTGTTTTGCTGATAGATCATGGGATCATATGGTTGATATTGGTAATAAAAGGCGAAAAAAATGGGGAATGACAGTCATAGTTTGATAAATGCACTAGACGTTATTTCGTCATTAGGATTGCCTTTGCCATCTAAACCTATTGATTATCATTTAGATTGGCCTAAAAATGTTGCTGATCTTGATATGGATAAATTAAGCGAACACATGACATATTGGACTGGTTTAGCATCGTATGCGAGGCATTTTCTCTCAAAAGCTGAGGTAAATCTTAGTGCTTATAAAGTTAAATTAGATGTTGAAATGGTCAATGGTATTTATAAATCAAATGGGGATTATAAAACGATGACCGAAACGAAAGCCGCTATTGCTCAATCGAGAGATATTGTTGATTTAAAGTTAAGAATTGAAAGACAAAAAGCTCTAGTTGTTACTTTAGGTGCTTTATTAAAAGGTTATGAGGAAAAATTTGCGACTATTAGTAGAGAGATAAGTCGTCGTGGAATAGATTATGATGGTAGTAGATAAAAGATCTATTATGGGCATCGATCCTTCTTTAAGTGGTTTTGCTGTCGCTATTTATATACCAGATAATGGTGTACTTATTCACGAGACAAAAACTATAGCAAAAGAACATTCTAAAAGCGTTCGTGGAAGGAGACATCGTTATCGTGTTGTTATTGATACTGCTTTTGAATGGGCAAAAAAATACAATCCTAAATTAATATTGGTTGAGGGATATTCATATGGTTCACGTGGTAAAGCTATTTTAGATATGGCAGAATTGGGTTTTTATCTTAGAGATCATATGATTGATTTTTGTGATTTTATGATTGAAATACCACCACCTATGTTAAAAAAGTTTGCTTGTGGACATGGTCGTGCTGGTAAGGGAGTGATCAAAGCAACATTAGAGTATGAGCATGGAATCGCATTTAAAACTCATAATGAAGCTGATGCTTTCGCGCTTTTAAGACTGGGGTGTTGTTGTGTTGGATATTATGAAATTAAAGAGAAATACGAAAATGAAATTGTTAAGAAAGTAAAGGATATGATTTTGGTGATTGAAAATGAAAACTATATATGAAGCAGAAAAGTACAATGAAGCTGATAATGAGACAATCATTAGAGTAGCTAATGGATCAAATCCAAATAAAGTTGCTACTACTATATACATAAATATTACCGATGGTAAAAATGTTACTATTAATGCCATTGGTGCTGGTGCTGTTAATCAGAGTGTAAAAGCAATCATTATTGCAAGAGGAATGGTGGCGCGTACAGGTAATGATTTGTATTGTGTTCCTGGTTTTGATAAATGTGATGATGATAACACCAGGACAATTGTTAAATTTGTTTTACACGTTAGGAGATAAAATGGTTGATTATAGAGAAGGTGATGATCCTCATCCCAAAGAGGAATCTGAGATTGAAGAAGAAATTCCCACAACAGCTTTTCTTGTTTTTTTGAGGGATGGAAACATTGACGTTGCTACTCGTTTTCCTGGCATGAGAATGAAAAGAGAGGCAACATTGAGTGATTTGCGTGACATGGCACATGTTTTATATTCGGATTGTCAGGCAAAAATTATAGCTAAAAAAACATCTAGTGTTTTTTCTGAAACATTAAATAGTGCATTGAAGATGATATTTAGTAGAAAACAGCGTTTACCTGATCCTAGTAAGGTTGTTAATAGGACAGTTAAGTGTAAAAAATAAGTCATAAGTTGAGTTGATTCTATAAAAAGATAAAAGGGTTAATTATGAATGGTTTAATATTTCTTCCTGATAGAAATACTAAAAGGGATAAAAAAACTGGTAAGTTGAAACCTGATTATACGGGTGCGTTTTTGCCTGAAGCAATAGCTTTTTCTAAACATCATTCTATCGAGTCATCTAATATTGTGGAAGTGGATGTTTCTTTGCGAAGAAGAGACATGCGTAATTTTATTTGCGATAAAATAAAAGAACACGAATCACCTTTAGATGTTGTTGCATTTTTTTGTCATGGTTTGAAAAATTCCATACAGCTTGGATTTAGTGTTCATAATTTAAGTATGTTAATTGATGCTATGGAAAGCAGAGTAATGCCAGATGTTGTGATTGCATTATTTTGTTGTAGTGCTGCGAGGGATTTAGACAGCGAAATTCAAGACGATAAAAGTGTCAATGTTATATCTGGCGATGGTGGATTTGCAGATACATTTCGTGATTTACTTTGTAAAAAAACCAATGCTATTGATTGTAGAGTGGTTGCACATGTTACGGCTGGTCATACTACCATTAATCCATGGGTTAAATATTTTGATGGGAATGGATCCAAAACCGGTGGTTATGGTGGAAAATGGTTGGTAGAGCCAAAAAGTAGGTTGTGGAAAAAATGGATACGTGTTCTAAAAAATAAGAACTCTTTATTAAGATATAGATACCTATTTTATTCCATTGCTCGTGTAAGAATGGAATTAGAAGGTAAAAAATGAATGCTTTTAAATTTAAGCACATTATGTCTAGAGATGCATTTCCTTCTCATCAAGAATGGAAAAGTTTGAAAGATTATGAATATGAGTTAGAAAATTATCTCGTTGAACGGGATTGGTTTTATTATTTTTTACCTATGGCTTTGTGTAAATGGCCAGGTATGTTTCTTTTGTTTGAAGGTGGTTTTAGGAGTATTATGGTTCCTGCTTTAACTGCAGTGAGGAAATTTGGGATACATACGATTGTTTTTATAAATGTTTCTCATGTTGGTAGCGTTAATCCTTTAGTTCCTTTGCCTGTTATGGATATTGATGAAATAACTTATTTGAATCGACATGGTGTTGAAATAGGTGTTTTGGGATATGATAATTCAAATCTTGATTCGTCAAATAGTGAATGGAATCATAGTAAGTTCTCATTAATAAGAGACTTCTTTTTTCGTTTTAATTTAAAAGAACCAAAGAGTTTTCTTATTAATGAGAATCATATGTCATTTGGATTAATTGATTCTGTTACGAAAGCTCAATATGAAGAAATATTTGTTTATGGTAAACATAGTGATTCTTTGGTTAAGGGTTATTCAACAGCTTGCATGGATTATTATATTGATGGTGATGGAGAAAAAAATAATTGGCCTTGGTGATAATATGGAAAGTCAAATAGAAGTAGTAGATGGTTATTCGCAGAGAGAAGATATCAGGACATTTCTTAAACGATGGAATCAAAATTTATCAGAAGATAGACGTACTTATGGTACGAAATTATGTTTTGCTGGTGTTGAGAATAAAAAAATAAGAGATGGATTGTATCGCATTGGTGCGAGAAATATTGTTTTGTCGTATTACTATTTGAAATCATGGCTTTCTAGGTCTACTGTTCAAGAGATCGGTGAAGATCTAGGTAGGTTTGACTATGTTGTTCTTGAATCAGGTGTTTCGGCATTAAAAAAGAAAAATAAAAGTATTGAAGAAATCGAAAAATATTGTAATGACTATTATTCAGATTTGGTAAAAATACATCATATGTTTGCTTTGTGCATTGAAGCTGATGCTTTTGAGGAAAAAAAATTAGCTTCAATACGTAAAAAATGTTTTGAGAATGGTATAAAAAATATTGTACCTATTTATACTGGTGGTGATGTAAGCCATTTATTGAGAAATAGATGGTTTGAGTGTTATCCATGCATTGCGTTGGATGTTGAGTCTAAAAATTTTATAGATATTGATTTGCGCAATAATATTGATACGTTTTTTAGTTTTGCGCGGTCTCATGGTGTGTTGGTTCATGGTAGGACAATTTCTGAACAGAATAATATTTTAGGGTACCCATTTTTCTCGATTGATTCGA
>Ga0180437_10000750_pt1 | contig 59606 bp, 66 predicted proteins | sample SS_ome_4_FD_132410 | JGI IMG/M metagenome (GOLD analysis project Ga0180437, IMG submission 132410) | Hypersaline lake sediment archaeal communities from the Salton Sea, California, USA - SS_3_D_1 metaG | ecosystem: Environmental > Aquatic > Non-marine Saline and Alkaline > Hypersaline >...
GCGAGCTTAACACCTTCGTTTCGACACTACATATTCACGAAGAATATGTAACACCTTGCTCGCAGCGTTTATGGCCAGGACTACTCGGGTAATTAGCGAGTAAATCATCATATAACAATTTCTTTCTTTAACTTGTAATAGTCTTAATGAACGAATTACGAGCTAATTCCAGAAATCAGACATGATTTCTCGTATCTAATCCGGTTCGCTCCCCTGGCTTTCGTCCCTCACCGTCAGAGCTGTACTAGTTAGACGCTTTCGCCACAGGTGGTCCTCCAAGGATTATAGCATTTTACCGCTCCCCTTGGAATACCTCTAACTCCTTCCAGTCTCAAGTTTAACAGTATCTTTTGCACACCGTTACGTTAAGCGCAACGATTTCACAAAAGACTTAATAAACAGGCTACGGACGCTTTAGACCCAATAATTGTGATTGCCACTTGTGACGCTGGTGTTACCGCGGCTGCTGGCACCAGTCTTACCCATCACTTATTCGCCAAGATTTTTGCTCTTGGCAAAAGCCTATGCAAAGCATAAGCACTTGGGATTCCCTTATCACACTTTCGTGCATTGTAAAGGTTTCGCGCCTGCTGCACCCCGTAGGGCTAGGACCAGTATCTCAGTGTCCTTCTCGGAGCTGCCTCTCACAAGGCTCCTACTGATCTTCGGCTTGGTGAGCATATAAAATTCCAAAGAATTTTAATTAGTTTCTTTGAAAATACTTTACCTCGCCAACAACCTAATCAGCCGCCAACTCATCCTTAGGCGCCGGAGCTTTCAGAAAAGAGATATTCCAATACTCTTTTCTTATCCAGCATTAGCCTCAGTTTCCCAAAGTTATTCTGGACCTAAGGGTAAATTATTGACGTGTTACTGAGCAGTTCGCCGGTGTTTCCGAAGAAACCCCTTGACTTGCATGGCTTAGTCGAATCCCAATAGCAGCAACCTCCCGCAGGATCAACGGGAATTAAAATTGGTCGCATGAATCTTAAAAGTCAACTTACTCATTTATACTTAATACTCTATTAAGTACTCATAATTTGGTTTATGTTTGCCATCTATATGTTGCTTAGAATTTGGATATCTAATATATAGATTAATTGGTGGCGATAGTGTTTTTGAAATCATCAGCTTATATATAAATGTTACGCTGATAATCTTGTTTTTAGAATTCGAAGATATAATCTTCTGCTATACCTCTCAAATATAGTAGTAATATAGAAAAAATGACCATTTATAAAGCTTTTGTTTTTGATATTATTTATTTCTTAGCCCTTAATCTCTTTTCTTTCTTCATTCTCTTGCGCTGCCATTTCCAGCGCATTTGACCTTTCTTTTTCCATCTTCTTGAACTTCTTTTCATTTAATTCTTCAGGAAATTTTTTCCTTACTTTACCTCCATTACAATTAATAATGCCCCCAGCGGGACTTTCGTAACCGATTGCTGAAACCAGTTGATTCGAACCCACGTCCCAGCCTGTTTTCGATGAAATCGCAAAACTTAAAATCCGCGATTTTCAGCACGAAAAGGCTGGATGATTGGCCGGACTACACCATGGGGGCAATGAGCCTGCGGGGATTTGAACCCCAGACCTTCGCCTCACTTAGTTGCGTAGAGCGCAGTCATATAAGAGCGACGCTCTAAACCAGGCTGAGCTACAGGCTCAGTATATTGTTTATATTAAAAACTTGCGGTTTCTATTTAAAGTTTTCTAGGAATATGCGGTAGCTGGGATTTGAACCCAGGTCGCAACGTTGGCAACGTCGCATACTAACCACTATACTACTACCGCATTAACCAAAATAACTTCCCTTATCACTAGGCATGTCACTTTGCCAGCTCTCAAGATTTATGTTTGCCAGCTCTAGTATCATCTTTTTGATCTTTTTCCATTCTGTAAAATATTTTTTAATAAACTCAGCGTCTTTCTGTTCATAATTTTCCAAGTCTAATTTTGTAGACAGCCTGTTTATGAACATTATTTCCTTTATTAATTTGGTTACTTTATTCTTTTGCTCTTCATTAAATGCTTCAGATTCTCTTACTAATATAGCTGATTGGGGATTTGGCATAATAAAATTATGCAGATAATTTATCCACCCATAAAACAAGCTGACCATAAGCCTTCTAGTATATCTAAGAGGGAAGGAAGGAGATAAATTTTTTTCTTTGATAATATCATATATCTCAAACTGGTCATTTAGCTCTTTTATACTAGGAAGATCATACTTAGATTTCAATTTATTATATTTATCCTCAAATTTGTTAATGTTAGTTTCCATTTTAAAATAATGGTGGGCCCACCCGGACTTTCGAAATTATTTTTCGAACCGGGGACCCTCACCTCTCTAACCTTTTTGCTTGCGAAGCAAGCCTGAGGTTTGCGCCCTAAGGGAAGCAAACCGCATTTTCCCAGGTTTTTTGCGTAAGCAAAAAAGCTGTAAGGGTGATGTCATAGCTTCTAGCCGCGAGCGATTTTGCATCGCAGGTCGCTAGACCATGGGCCCTTAATAAGAATAAATTTAAGTGATAATATTTAAAGCTTTTGAGAAAAGAACCAATTTAAAAAAATATATAAATCAACAAATATAATTTATTAATATGGAAGAAATCCAGGTAAACACAAAAAACACAGATCTTCATGATCAGGTATTTGAAATAATTTTTGATAAAGAAGACGTTACTTGGCAGTCTATGCTCTATGAGCTTGTAAGGACAGAAAATATGGATCCTTGGGATATCAATGTCAGTCAGCTTGCCCAGAGATTTCTTGATATGCTTAAGACTTTAAAAGAGATGGATTTTAGGGTATCTGGGAAAATTATTCTTGCAGCTGCAATACTTTTAAAATTAAAATCAACAAGGCTTGTTGGAGAAGATATCTCAAATCTTGACAGGCTGTTTTCTCAGGCCGGAGAAGAAGAGGAAGGCCTTCTTGATGAATTGTATGATGCTCCAGTTCAAAAACAAGATCCTGAAAACTTCACTTTGATTCCAAGAACACCCCAGCCAAGAAAAAGAAAGGTTTCTATTTTTGATTTAGTCGGCGCTTTACAAAAAGCAATGGAAGTTAAAAAAAGGAGAGTAATGAGGGATATTCCAACAATCAAAGTAGAGATTCCAGAGAAAAAAGTAGATATTTCAGAGGTTATTAAGTCAATGTACGGAAGAATAAAAAATTTTTTTGTACAGCATCAAAATACAAAATTAACATTTACAAAATTAATCCCTTCTGGAAGCAAGCAGGACAAGGTTTTCACATTCATTCCTTTGCTGCATTTGACAAACCAAAGAAAGATAGATATATTCCAATACCAACATTTTGGTGAAATAGAAGTTCAATTATTAAAGAATACTCTTATCAAGGATATTAATAAAGAATTGCCTTCTTAAATCTACAAAACCTTTTTAAATATAACTTATATTTTCTATTGAAATGGCAGCCGAACTAAAAAAAGAGGAAAAAGAAGCTTTAAAATATTTGATAAAGCAGGAATTAAAACGCTTTAAAGAGCAGGAAAAAGGCATAAAAGAACTAAGGCCTGAGTTGCCGTTCTTAGCAGTTGAAGAAAACTATGAAGTTTTGCTTGAAAAATTATTAAAAAAATTAAAATGAAAGATAAGAAACAGCTTCAGGAAAAGTATATGCAAATGCAGATGATAGAACAACAGATGCAGCAGGTTCAGAAACAGCTTAAGCTCTTAGAAAGCCAGATGCAGGAATTAAACCTGACAGAACAAGCTCTTGATGACATTAAAACTACAAAAATTGGAACAGAGATTTTAGTTCCGATGGCATCAGGAATATTTGTTAAAGCAGAGCTGAAAGATAATAAGGAGCTTGCTGTAAATGTTGGTGCAAACACTGTTGTTAAAAAAAATATTGATGAAGCAAAAAAATTGATTACTGACCAGCTGGAAGAAATAACTAATATGCAGCAGGAACTGAATATTAATCTTGAAAAGCTTTCATTATCTGCCCAATCATTAGAAAAAGAACTTACAAAATTAATTCAATAAAAATGTTTAATTTCTTAAAGAAAAAATTAAAATCTGTTGTTTCATCATTTTCTAAAAAAATAGATGAACAAGGAAAAGAAGAAAAAAAAGAAATTCTAGAAGAGCCAGAAAAAAAACCAACAGCAGAAGAGCTTTTAGAAGAGTCCAAAGAAAGACCAGTAGAAAAAATAGTCAGGGAAGCTGAAGAAGAAAAAGAATTAAAAGAAGAGATTGAAGATATAAAAAAAGAAATAGAAGTAGAAAAAGAAAAACCAAAATCAGAAGAAATTAAGGAAATAAAAAAGGAAATAAAAGAAATAAAAGAAAAAGTAAAAGAGGTAGAAAAAGAAAGAAAAGAGCCTATAGAAGAAAAATCTGCTGAATTTCCCAAGGAAGAAGAAACACCTAAAGAAGAGCCAAAGATAATAGAAAAGAAAGAATCTGAAATTCCTAAAGAGGAAAAAAAGCCTGGAGAAATAAAACCAGAAGAGAAAAAAGGATTCTTTGCAAAACTAAAACAAAAAGTAGTTACTAAAAAAATAGATGAAAAACAGTTTGATGATTTATTTTGGGATTTAGAATTAGCTTTATTAGAAAACAATGTTGCAGTAGAGGTAATTGAAAAAATAAAACAGGATTTGAAGCAAAATCTTGTAGACAAGCCAATTTCCAGAACAAAAATAACAAAAACAATAACTGATTCATTAAATCAGACAATAGAAGGATTGTTTGATATAGACCAAATTGATTTATTAGAAAAAGCAAAACAAAAAAAACCTTTAGTAATATGCTTTGTTGGAATTAATGGATCAGGAAAAACAACAACAATTGCAAAAATCGCTAAATTCTTTGAAAAAAATAAAATGTCCTGCGTTTTAGCTGCCTCAGATACATTTAGGGCAGCTGCAATTGATCAGCTGCAAAAACATGCAGATAATCTTGGAATAAAATTAATCAAACATGATTATGGAAGCGATGCAGCAGCAGTCGCATTTGATGCAATAAAACATGCACAAGCAAAAAATATTGATGCTGTTCTTATTGATACAGCAGGAAGAATACATTCAAATGTTAATTTGATGGATGAGATGAAAAAAATAATCAGAGTTGCAAAACCTGATTTAAAGATATTTGTAGGAGAGAGCATAACAGGAAATGACTGCACTGAACAGGCAAATAAATTCAATGAAGCAGTTGGTATTGATGGCATTATTCTTTCAAAAGCAGATATCGATGAAAAAGGAGGAGCAGCAATTTCAGTAAGTCATGTAACAGGCAAGCCAATCTTGTTTTTAGGTGTTGGCCAGGGATATGAGGACTTGAAAGAGTTTGATAAAAGGATAATTTTAAATAATATAGGATTATAAACATAAAAAAGGAGGCTGATATAATGGCAAAAGAAGATCAATCAAAGATAGTTGCAATAGTGAGCTATATAACCTTAATTGGGTGGATAATTGCTCTTATTATGAACCAGAGCAAAAAAACAGAGCTAGGAAGCTTTCATATAAGACAGGCTTTGTTGATTTATATAGTGTGGTTTATTTTTTGGTGGATCCCTGTTATAGGATGGATTCTAAATATAGTAGTATTTGTTTTTTGGATAATGGGCTTGGTTTATGCAGCTCAAGGCCAGAAAAAAGAAGTTCCACTTTTAGGTCCATTGGCTCAAAAATGGTTTAAAGCATTATAAATCATTTTATTTTTTTATTTTAATTAAAAGGGATTATAGGAGATGATAAAAAATGGAAAATATATATGAACAAAATTTTGATGTTAAAAAAATTTCTGCAGAAAATAAAAAGAAGTATATGAAGCACAGCCTTACAACATTCCCGCCTGCTGCCAGTATAATTCTGCATATCATAACAATGGGAATCTTTACTATGATATATTACGGATTAAAGCATGGGCAGCTTCCAAAGATAAAAGATGATGATTTTGGAGCTGGCAAAGCAATCGGATTCTTGTTTATACCTTTCTTTAACTTTTATTGGATATTCAGATTCTGGATAGGATTGATTGACAGAGTAAATCTTCAATTAAAATTAAGAAATATGGAGGTAGTCCCAAGGGGATTAGCAATAACAATTCCGATATTGGTTGTAACAAGCATTATACCTTTTATTGGATATTTGACAACAATTGCGAATTATTTTATAGTAACACCGATAACATTGGCTTTATTGCAGTCTTCAATAAATAAATTAGCAGGAGGCAAATAAAATGGCTGAAAAAAAAGGACTGGCAATTGCATCTTTAGTTTGCGGATTGTTGTTTTGGTTCAGCATCCCAGGTTTTATCTGCAGTGTACTAGCAATTATTTTTGGTGTAATGCAGTTGAATAAGATTAAGAAAAAACCAAAGGAATTTGGCGGAAAAGGAATGGCAATTGCAGGACTAGTATTAGGGATTGTAGGAATAATCTTTTGGTTATTAACATTAATCTTGTCTGCAGTTTTCTTTACAAGACTTGCCTATTAATTTTTTTATTTTTTTAAAATTCTATTTTTCCTTCATAAAATATTCCTTTCTTAAGCTCAACAGGTCTCCAATCATCTATAACTAGATTAGCATCTAACCATTCTGACAGTTCTTCTGGATTTCCGATAGTTGCAGATAATGCAATAACCTGAACTTCTTTTAATAATTCTCTTAACATTGTTATCAAGATTTCTAATGTAGGGCCTCTTCCAGGATCATTCATCAAATGGACTTCATCTACAATTACTGTTGCAACTTTGTTTAACCAAGGAGCATGATGCCTTATCAATGAATCCAGCTTTTCTGCTGTGCAAACAATCAGATCATAGCTTTCTAGATAAGAATCAGCGCTGTCCAAATCTCCAATAGACAAAACAATTCTTAAATAAGTTCCATATCTTTTTTTGAAATCCTTGAATTTTTCATTTGCCAGTGCCTTTAGTGGAACAATATATATTGCCTTTCCTCTGTTTTCTAAAATAGATTTGACCATTCCTAATTCTGCAATTAATGTCTTTCCAGAAGCAGTTGGAGTGCATACAAGCAAATTTTTTCTATCAAGAAGCCCGGCTTTGATTGATTTTTCTTGTGATGGCCTGAATTCTTCAATGTCTGGAAGTAAAGAGTTGTACAAATTCTTAGGAATTTTGTCTTTTATATCATCTAGTTTCATTTTCTAAAATTTCAAAAGGTATTCCGCTGTCTCTTGTTTGTATCAATCTATATAATTCTTCTGCAGCTTCTAAATCTTTTGTGTATATCTCATCATGAAGACTTCCATCACATAAAAACTCTTCTTCACTATCTTCATCTTCATTACTGTTGTATTCTTTTTCTTCAGCACATAATTGGCAAACATTTATTCTTAGATAATATGATTGAAATATATTCCCAGAAGGAGAGACGAAATGATAATCAGATTCATGATATTCTCTGCTTGATCTATAATCTTCTATAACCCACCCTTCATCTTCAAAAGTTTTAATCTTTGATTCTATTTCAGAAATCTCCATAGACAGTAAGAATTATAATTTCTTTATAAATTTACTTCTTAACCAAACTCTTCCCACTCATCTCTTTTGGTTTTTTTATTCCAAATAAATCAAGAACAGTAGGGGCAATATCGCTTAATCCTCCTTTATTTCTTAATTTTACTTTTTTGCCTTTACTTGAAACTAAAATAAAAGGGACTTTATTTCTTGTATGTGATGTTCTCCACATGGGTGTCTGATCCTCAATATTGCCGTGATCTGCAAAGACCAATGCAGTTCCATCTTTTTCTAATATTTTATTTGTAATCTTTCCAACACAATCATCAACAACATTTACTGCTTTCAAACAGGCTTTGATTACACCTGTATGCCCGACCATATCACCATTAACTAAATTAACAACAATCAAATCAAATCTGTCCTTATCAATCTCTTTAAGCAGGCTTTTAGTTATTTCATATGCACTCATCTCTGGTTTAAGATCATAAGTAGCCACTTTAGGAGAATGTATTAAAATTCTTTCTTCATTTTTATATGGTTTTTCAATCTGCCCATTGAAAAAGAAAGTTACATGAGCATATTTTTCTGTTTCACTTATCCTTAATTGCTTTAATCCTTTTTTACTTATAACTTCTCCTAATAAATTTTTTAAGATTATATCCTTAAATGCAACATTGGCATTCATTGGAATATAATATTGGGTCATAGCAGCAAAATAAACATCTAAAGGTTTGCGTTTCCATCCTAAAATTTTCTTTTCAACAATTGCTTGTGTTAATTGCCTTGGCCTGTCTGTTCTGAAATTGTAAAATATGATTGAATCTTTCTTCTTGATTCCTTCATAATCTTTTAATTTTCGTGGAATAATAAATTCATCTGTTTCATTTTTTTTATGACACTCTTTTACCTGCCTAATAATATTATTAAACTCATCTGCTTTTCCTTTTACAATGCAATCATAAGCTTTTTTAGTCCTATTCCACCTTTTATCTCTATCCATTGCATAATATCTTCCAGAAAGAGTTACTATTTTTCCGAATCCAATCTTCTTCAGTTTATTTTGTAATCTTTTTATCTTTGGAATGCTCGCAGTTACAGGAGAATCTCTGCCGTCTGTTATAACATGAACATAAATATCTTTGAATTTCTCTTTTTTACATAAATCAAGCAAAGCAAATAAATGATCAATATGTGCATGAACTCCTTCTACCTGCAGTAATCCAATCAGATGTAATTTAGATTTATTCTTTTTACAATTTTTTATTGCTCTTAAAAAAGTTTTGTTTTTAAAAAAATCTTTATCTCTTATACTTTTATTTATTCTTTCAAGGCTCTGGAAAATAATTCTTCCACTGCCAATTGTTAGATGCCCTACTTCACTATTTCCTTGATATCCTTTTGGCAGGCCAACTGCTTCACCAGAAGCTTCAATAAGAATATTAGGATACTGCCTCATTAATCTATCTGTATTAGGAGTTTTTCCTTGAGCAATAGCATTTTGTTTTCTGCTAGCCCTATAACCCCATCCATCTCTTATGATTAATATTATAGGTTTTTTCTTCATCTTAAGAATGTCTAAAATTCTTTCCAGCAACCTTTGCCTTTTTTCCCAATTCTTCTTCTATCTCCATCAGTCTATTGTACTTTCCAACTCTTTCTCCTCTAGATGGTCCTACTTTTACAAATCCTGAATTTACAGCAACAGCTAAATCAATCATAGAAGTATCATTTGTTTCTCCGCCGCCCCTATGGCTTACAACAGTCATAAAACCATTCTCTCTTGCAAGCATGCATGTTTCAACTGTTTCTGTCAAAGTTCCTATCTGGTTTAATTTGATTAATATTGCATTGATTGCTTTCAGATCTATTGCTTTCTGCAGCCTTTTTGGGTTTGTTACAGTCAAATCATCTCCAATAATTGGTATTTTTCCACCTAATCTCTTCATAATCTTTGGCCAGTTATCCCAATCATCTTCATGCAAAGGATCTTCTAAAGTAACAATTGGATATTTATCAACCCACTTTTCAAAATAATCAATCATCTGCTCAGAATTCAATTTCTTTTTTTCTTTTTTTAGTTCATATTTTCCACTATTAAATATTTCAGAAGTTGCAGGATCTAATGAAATTCCAGCATCTTTTCCAGGCTTATAACCTGCTTTTTTTATTGCTTCCTGAATAAACTTTAAAGGGCTCTCATTTGTAGGCAGTCCTTCTGGAGCAAATGCTCCTTCATTTCCGACATTTACACTAAATCCTTTTTTCTTCAATACTTTCTTCAGAGTCAAATAAACTTCAATCCCGCATCTTACATTTTCTTTTACTGATTTGTTTCCTATCGGACTTATCATAAATTCCTGCAGATCAGTAGATTTATCAGCATGCTTTCCGCCTTCAATCACAACCATCATTGGATTTGGCAAAATATAATTTTTAATGCCTAATTTGAAAGTATTCCTTATATGTTTGTACAAAGGAATTCCTTTTTCATTTGCAGCAGCTCTTGCAGCAGCCAAAGATACTCCAAGAATAGCATTTGCTCCTAATCTCTTTTTATTTTCAGTTCCATCAATTTTCTTCATTAAATTATCAATTTCTTTTTGTTTATTTGCATCTTTTCCAACAAGCTTTGGAGCAATTATCTTGTTTACATTATTAACAGCCTTCAGCATGCCTTTTCCCATAAATCTTTTTCCGCCATCTAGAAGAACAAAAGCCTCATGAATACCAGCAGAAGCACCATAAGGAACAGATGCAACACCAACTGCACCAGATTTTAAAATGCATTTTACTTCAATTGAAGGGGTTGAACCTGAACTTAATATTTCTCTTGCTCTTATCTGTTTTATTTGTGTTATTATATTCACCTTTTCTTCTTAGTTGCTTTCCTCTTGACAGTCTTTTTCTTCCTAACAGCTCGTTTCTTCTTGGCAGGTTTTCTTTTCTTAACTTTTTTCTTCCTAGTTCTCTTTTTCTTAGGTTTTCCTTTTCTATATTCTTTTACAACTTTTCTTATTAAAAATCCTAATGAAATCATTAAAATTATAAACAAGACTATTGATAAAATAAATTCAAAAGTTATCATATCTATAATTCCAAATGTTTTTTCAGCCGGCATTTCGCATGTTACTTGTTCTTCTGGTTTTTCTTTTTCTGTATCACATTCATTTACATCTATACAAATTCTTGTTTGAATACTATTGATGCATTCACTCCATTCTTCACATTGCCAATTAGGCATGCATCCTCTTTCGATAGCAGCATAAGCTGCTTTGATTGTAATTAAATTTCTTATACTGACAGGAATATTGAAATATTTTTCATTAGGCCCTGGTTCAAAATAAGAAAGATCTGCGACTTTTACATCTTCAATATAAACTCCAACAACATCTCCTTCTTTATAACCTTCTTTCTCTATTGTTGATTCATCATCTACATTTAAATATAACTTTTCTTTGTATCCATATGAATTATTCTTAAGAGATGCAGTTAAAACTTCTATGCCGTTTAATCTAAAACTAATTATTGTTCCATCTGGCAAAGCAGGCTCTATTGTTCCATATACCTGTATTGGGCTGTAAAATGCTCTTCCAATAATATTTTCTTGAGACACTTTTGCTATATTAACAGCAAATACCAACACCGTTATAGCAAAAATTAATGTCAAAAGTAAACTTTTTACTTTATTAAATGGTATATCTTTTTTTTGTATCATCTTATCACCTTATTTATTAAATTTGAAGGCCATCCTTCATTCAGCAATGTTTGCCTGATTTGTTCTTTTGTATATCCTTGTTCTAATGTTTGTTTTACATAACTTTGCAGTCTCATAAATGATTGCTGATCTAATCCTCTTTGTGTTTTTTCCTGCTGTAATGAGCCATGGCTTCTTTTTATTTCATAAAAAACAAATCCAATTCCTCCTAAAATGCCTATTATAATTATTGTTATTAAAATACCTGTCCATGGAAAGCCTACTGGTGCAAGAGCTCCGACTTCCGGCTCAGGAGATGGTAAAGGTGCAGTTTCTGATGGAAGAGGTTCAGGGACTATTGGAGGAGTAATAACAGGGGAAGCAGGTGGTGCAAGCTGGCTTATTATTATCACACCATAATTTGCCTGAACACCTTCATATAAAATAGAGATATCATTTGTTCCATCATCATTTAAATCAACTTCACCTGTATCATTTACATTAAGATTCAATGTCAAAGGTGTTGAATTGATTAATAGTTCAATAATTTGATATGATAATCTTGCAACCCTAATTGTATGTTCTACTCCATCAAAAGTTAAAAATATTTTATATCCACTTCTTACATTGAATGATTGAGGTAATTCAGAAAAGCTTACAGTATAATTAATAGTTGGTATTACCATCCCTCCCCCCCTTCTAGGAATGATTTCTTCCTCTTCTTCAGGAGGAGCTGCTGGCATTGTAAGATCTATATTAACATTTCCTTCTTCCTGCAGTGTTATTGTACTGACAAAAACATCATCAACAAAAACATCTACACTATCTCCTGCTTCAGCATCCAGGAATATAACAGGATCATAACCATACTTGCCATTTTGCACTGTTCCAGAGCCAGCTTCAATCCCATCTCTTTCAAAAACAATGCTTGAACCGTCTGGTGCATCTATGTTTCCATAGATCTGCACAGTAGGTATTGCTGGCTGAGCATAAGCAAAACTAATACAAAATACAAAAATAAAAAAATAAATTATCTTTTTCATGGTACAATAGCTCCTTCTTGGATCATATAGACCCAATATCCTTTACCAGCTTCTAATACTGGATTTGCTGTTGATACTGCCGGGTCTGCTTTGCTGAATAATTTCACTAATTCTCCGCTTGTTTTATTATAGCTCCATAATGCAGAATATACATCTTCAATACTGGCAAGCGCAGTTGTCATCTCCCTGTCTTCTAATGAATATATTCCAACCAGATTCCATCCCTGCTTTAATGCAAATGATGGAGGAGGTTCTAATTCTGTTGTTTCAAACAGCACTCCTTCAACAGCCAGTTCAGCAGAATCATTCATCTTAAACCAATATCCTTTTCCCAATTCAATTGTATCTAAATTACTTGGTATTGCTGGATCAGGATGCCATACACTCCATTCTTCCTCTGGATCATATGCATAAACATCAATCACATCATCACTAATATCTGCCAACACATCTTCAATATTGTCATTTTCTAACACTAGTGGTATTGAGATTAAGTTCCATCCTGGTTCTAGCTGGATAGTAATTTGTTCAAGTTCTACATATGCTTCTCTAGCTAAATTTTGAGGGGTTAAAGCATGAATTGAAGGAATAAATGATCCGCATGATGCTCCATCCCATTCACAACCGTAATATGTTGATCCATCATCTGCAACAAATAAAATTACCCAGTCATTTAAAGCTCCTCCTGGTATAGCAGGTAAATATACCTTTTTCTCCTGATTACCATCATATGTTATATTTATCATTTGTTCAGTGGCAGATGCTCCGCTATTATCAATTTCAATAGTTATTGGTTTATTTGCCGGAATAAAATTGTTATTGTCTATCCATCTTCCTTGGTTAAAATCAGGATTTATATAACCTAAAATGTTATGCAGATGAGCATCTCCATCTTCTTCGTATGATATACTAAATTGCACTTGTAGATCATGTGGGGTTACATCTTCTATATCTCCTAATATGAGAGGTTCAATTTCATATTCTGTGAAACAAACACCACCCATACATTGTCCATCACATGTATGCAACTCACTTACACATTGATTATTTTGATCACAATACATTTCAAGAAGTTCTCCAGAATTCTCACAAAAATCTTTGATTCCTGATGGATAATTAGAGTCAATACACTCTCCTACAACTGTATAATTAATTCCACCATCACTGTCAGTACAGACAACTTCTTCAGCAACAGCACAAGGACCTTCTGTCACACTAATATCATCTAACTCCAAACTATCTCCTTCTACACAAACCTCATCTCCAGTTAAATTAAAATCTTCATAATTAGCCAGCACTAATGCAGCTCTTCTTGTATCTTCAACAGTAGTTCCTGCAGCAACTAAAGCAAGATTATCTCCATTTTGGAATAATTTGATCATAGCCTGCCCTTCTGAATAATTCCAACCTTCACAGCTGGTAAAATTATCAACAACAGAATTATTGCAAGGATTACCTACTGCAATCACATTTTGCTGGTCAACAGTTCCTATTATATCAGATGCTAATACAGCAAGCCCTGTTAGTATAAAAGAACCTGTTGGAATTTCAGCTGATTCTGTATTATAAATATCCTCAACCTCTGCTTCTGATAAAACATATCTATAGATTTTTACTTCATCTAAATTACCTTTGAAAAAAGAAGAATCATCTATATCTTTTCCAATTGTTATTGCTATATTTGAAGGAGAATAAACTATAGGACTGGTGCTTTCACTATCCTCAAGCACACCATCAACATAAACTTTAGCTGTACTTCCATCACTAGAAACAGTTATATGATGCCAATTTCCATCTGCTACAGTGCTTTCAGAATATCGACTTGTCTCATCTGTATTATGGCCTAACCACCAGTAAATACTACTAATGCTAGTTGAAGCAATCCAATATCCATAACTATCTTCATAATTACTTAAAATAGGCCCATAATCTGCTGAATCTTGCTTAACCCATAATGAAATAGTTATTTCATCAGGCTCTAAATCTTGATTGTAGGGAATATTAATATAATCTTCTTCTCCATCAAACTCCAAAGCAGAGTCGCTTACACCATCTACCCAAACAGCGCTGCCAACAATTTCTCCATCATAATCACCAGCTGAATCAGCTGCTGATGTTCCGCTTCCTTCATCAAACTTCCATTCTGCCAATAAACCAGATACACAAATATTTGATTCACAAACCTCACCAATATCACAATCATCATTTGTAAAACATTCAATTAAAGCTGATTCTGTGTTGTAAATTTCCTCAATCTCTGCTGCTGATAAATCATAACTATAGATTTTTACTTCATCAATTGTTCCATTAAATTCTTCAGCAGTAGAACCCTCATAAACATCTGCGCCTATGATATCCGCACCTGCTGGATAACAACTGCCGCTTTTTACTTCTGCACCATCAACATATATTTTTCCATTAGTTCCATTGCAGCTAGTTACAACAAGATGCCAATTGTTATCTATAACATTATCTGCAATAATTCCAGATTCATATATATTTGGTTTTCCATCATCAAATATTAAAGGGTAACTTTCAAAGTCGCCAGGATAATCATATCTTGGTGTTGTTATAATATCTTCCCAAGCATTCCAATCGCCTTTATGTTTTACCCAAGCAGACATAGTCCATTTATTAAGATTTGGAAGAGAAGATAGTGATATATAATCATCTACTCCATCAAATTCCAGAGCAGAGCCGCTTACACCTGCTGTTGTCCAAACAGGACCAATAATCTCTCCATCATAATCACCAGCTGAATCAGCTGCTGATGTTCCGCTTCCCTCATCAAACTTCCATTCTGCTAATAAATTAGGTTCTAATCCAACAGATAATTCTGTATTATAAATCTCTTCAATCTCTGCTTCTGATAAAGCATATCTGTAGATTTTTACTTCATCTATTACACCGTTGAAAGGAAGAGTTCCTCCTGTTCTTGAGCCAATTAGAGCATTAGCAGAATCACCAACATCACATGTATCTCCACATGAAAAATCAAAACTATTATCAGCAACACCATTTAAATAAACTACTCCTGTTGTACCATTGTATGTTGCACCAACATGATTCCAAATACCATTAGTTGGAGGATTATTTGACGTCAAAGATGAACCACCATTAATACTAAATGTCAATTTATAATCCTCATAAGAATTAAGTGAAAATTCATACCTATCAGTATTACTATTATACTTACTAAAAATCGTAGGAAGAGTTCCAGTAAGATTAGGCTTAATCCATGCTAAAATTGTGATTTCAGTTTCAAGATCTAAACTTCCATCTGTTGGATCTCCTAAATCAACATAATCATCTGATCCATCAAACTCCAAAGCAGAGCCGTTTACACCATACATCCAACTAGCACCAAGAATCTCTCCATCATTATCACCAGCTGAATCAGCTGCCAATGTTCCGCTTCCTTCATCAAACTTCCATTCTGCCAATAAACCAGATACACAAATATTTCCATCACAATATTCACCAGTATCACAATCTTCATTTGTAAAACATTCTAATCCAGCTGATTCTGTATTATAGATCTCTTCAACCTCTGCTTCTGATAAAGCATAGCTGTAGATTTTTATTTCATCTAATGTGCCATTGAATTCTTCGTAAGTATCACCATCACGAATATCTACACCTATAAAATCCGCACTTGTTGGATAACAGCTGCCGCTCTTTACTTCTACTCCATCTACATATACTGTTCCGTTAGTTCCATTGCAGCTAGTTGCAATAAGATGCCAACTGTTATCTATAGCATTATCTGCAGTAACTCCAGAATCATACATATCTGGCTTTCCATCATCAAATATTAAAGGATAATTTTCAAAATCAACAGGATCATCATATCTTGGTGTTGTTATAATATCTTCATAACCACCCCAAGTACCTTTATGTTTTACCCATGCTAGCATAGTCCATTCATTAAGATCTTGAAGAGAAGAAGAGATATTTATATAATCATCTACTCCATCAAACTCTAAAGCAGAACCGCTTACACCACTTATCCAAGTAGGACCAACAATTTCTCCATCATAATCACCAGCTGAGTCATATGCAATTGTTCCGCTTTCTTCATCAAACTTCCATTCTGCTACTAAATTTTGTGTAGGAATAATCTCAGCCATTAAACTGTCATTAATGATATCAGCACTTTCAAGATCTTCATTAGGAGCATCATCTCCGACAACAATCTCAGTATTTAATTGATTATCTTCTATAAATGGGAAAGGGTAGTCGCTTAAATCAACTGTCGTATCTCCATAATTATATGCTTTTCCAACTGTCCCTAATCTCGTTGTTTTTATTAAGCTGATAACTAGTATTGTGATCAATGCGATAAACATGACTGTTAAAGCAAGACTTTTCACCTCTTGTGGTATTTTTTTAGATGTTTTTTTCCTTTTTCCCATTTTATTCACCTTTTAAATTCTTTTTTATTGATTTTAATGGAGGTGCTTCTACTTTCTTCAGATAAATCCCATCTTCTAGTTCATAAACAAAGAAAGCAGCTCCCTCTTCTAAATTAAGTTTTTTCCTTATAGATTTAGGTATTACTATCTGGCCTCTTTTATCACTTTGCACTATTTTTACTGTTTTTTTCATGTTTTAAGTATACAAAAAGCACAACTAGTATATAAAGATTTCTGAAAATAAGAATAAACTAAATAACTAAATTATAGATTTTCAAATTTATATATTTTCTAAAAATCCAATAATCAGTAATTCTGATTAAACTCCAAAGAATCTGACAATATAACCAGTTATATTAGTCTCAATGTAAACAGCAATAACCAAAACAACAACAGCAATAACAAACATCATCAATCCATCTTCTATTATCTGTGTAAATCTTTTTGAAAACAGCTTCTCCCTTAAGACTGATTTGCTGACAATGCCACCAGAAATAGCTGCAATAAAATAAGCGCTTGCCTCTAATATCATATGGGGAAATACAGCTAATAATGTTAATGCAAAATAAAGAAAAGGATTCTGGCCAGTTACAGCAGCGCTTTGTTTTGCAACAATAGCAAAAACAGTTCCCCAGACAGAAGCATTCCAAGTTATGATAAAAACAGCTCCGCTTCCATAAATAAAAGAAGCTATCAGGCAAAATATAAGGACTTTGAGGTTATTAAGAAACAAAGAACTGAACACATTTTTTATTGTATATGCTTCTCCTGTCAATCCTAAAATATTAACCTGCTCTGAAAATATCCTGCTTGTAACAATTGAAGGAAGGATCAAAGAAAATATAGAAAATGTCACTAATATTCCAAGGAATAAAAACAAATAAACCTTAAATATATCATTATGGTCTTTAAACAATTCAATAATGTCAAATTTTCTTTCTCTTGCAGCCTGGTTTTCCTCTATTAACAATAATTTATTCAAAGAAGGAAGTATCAATAAAGAGGTAAATGCAATCGAGGCTAATCCAGGATTTTCAGGAAACAGCAGTAATGCAGAACCAATGCCAATAGCAGAATAAATTAATCCAATAAAAAATGCAAATCTGGATTTCTTTTCTATCCAATTAGCTGAATATATCTGTTCTAACACCATCTTTTTGTAAAACAAATAGAAATTAGATATATAAACCTTTCTAAGAATCAACTTAGTTGTGTGGAAGCTATATCTTCGTCGGGGCGGGACATAAGTATAGTTGTGTATTATTGGGGAGGAATTAAAATTCGCTACGCGAATTTTAACCTATATAGCTTATCTCTTTCTTCAATTTGCCTTTAACCTTCTTCAATGCAGTCTGCCTGGAAACTTCACTCAATTCTTCTGTTCTCTTTATCATCTCGCTCTCTATATCTTTGATTTCTTTATCCATATCTTTTATATTGATCTTTAAATTTAATTTTTTATTCAGCACTTTAAGGGTCTCTCTTGCTCCTTTGACTCCTAGATACATTGGATGCCCGAATGTTTCTGCTAAAAAAGCAATAGCAGGAATCTTTCTTTTTTCAGCTAATCCTAATAATATTCCAGAAACACCAACAATAGGCCCTACAATGCCGTGCAGTTTTTCATTAACATCTGTTCCTTTCTTATATTTGCTGACTATTTTTTTGGAATTTCCAGTGCAGTAAATCTTTGGTTTTTTAGGAACAGTCTGCAGGCCAACTCCTCCCAGAGTAATTATCTCTTTTCCTTTGAAACTATCAACTATATCCAGGATTTTCTCGCAAAATTCATAGCAGCTGACCTCGTCGATTGGCTGGACATCTCCTGCTAATAACAATAGATCATTTCCTTTAACCTTTTTATAATAAATTTCAATAGAAGGCAGTTCAACTAAGTTTTTTTCATTTACAAAAACAGAATGTGGAAATGTGTAAGAAAATAATTCATATATTTTCTCAGCTTTTAATGCATCTATTATAAAATCAACAGCAACCTTGCCTACATTTCCTATGCCTGGCAGGCCTTCTATTAATACAACATTGGTTAATTTAGGTTTTTTTCCAATCTGTTTTATTTTCCAGCCGTTCATAATAAACCCCTCTTTTCAAGTTCAGCTTTTCTTGCCTTTCTCCTGTATCCTCCATATTTATCATCAACACTATATTTAGCAGGCTTTGGATTGATTGTTTTAACACAGCATTTTTCTTTCATTGTATATGCATTGCATTTAGGGCATCTCATTATATGCTTCATTTTTTTTCTTCTTTTCTAAAACTAACTATTCCTTTTTTCTTTTCCATATATCTTGTTACTTTGTCAATGCTGTTTTCTAATATTTTCTCAGCTTCTTTATAATTAGGAGCATTTACAATAACATTATAATCTCCTGCCCCTCTATATGTTACATCAATATTTTCACCAACTGCTTTTTTCAAAGCTGCTTTTACAATATCAATGCCATCAGGATCATAAGATACTAATTTTAATACTCCTTTGATACAAACTTCAGGAGGCTTGATTCTTTCTTTGACAATCTCTGTCACTTCTTCAGCTAATTCTTCTTCAACACCTAATTTTTTTAAGCCTGTTTTTCCAATGATAATATCATTGAAACATTCATGAAGATATTCATATTTTTCAAAAACCTTGTTGCCTATTTTATCATACAGCTCTTTAACATCAATATTTAGATTTTTAGCAATTCCTTCAATTATTTTCTCAGCTTTTTGCTCTTGTTTTATCTCATTAGTCTTCTTTCTCTTCTGCCCTTCATTGACTCTTCTTAAGCTTAAGTCAATATGCTCTTTTTTCTTGTCAATTTTCAGAACTTTGCAGACAATCTTTTTCCCCTCAACAACATAATCCCTTATATTCCTGATTCTTCCAGGGCTAACTTCAGAAATATGGATCATTCCTGTTTTGTCATATTCATCCAGCTTGGCAAAAACAGAATGGCCGTGAACAGCAGTTACAGTACAGAGAACCAGCTCATCATCATCTGGAAAACCTTCTTTTTTATAGAGCATCTATTCTAAAACCTCCAAAATCCTTGATTTTATCCTGCTTTTTCCGCCGCTTGGCTCTGCCAATACCTTTCCGCAAACAAGACATTTGATATCTAAAGCAGCTTTTCCAAATATAATCTGCTCATTCTTGCATTTAGGGCATCTTACTTTTATGAATTTGCTTGATGTTTCTCTTATTTTAATCCCCTCCAATTTATGTTAAAATAAAATTAAAAACAATTGTTTATATATAAAGGTTTGTTTCTTATAATACTTATTTTCCAACTCTTTTTTGGAATTAAAATAAAACAAGAAACTTTAAATAAATCATTCAATTTGAATAAATTATGCATTCAATAAGTCTTTGCATGATTACTAAAAATGAAGAAAGATTTCTAAAACAATGTCTCGATTCTATAAAAGATATTGTAGATGAAATAATAATAGTGGATACAGGAAGTACAGATAAAACAAAAGAAGTTGCTGCTAAATTTACAAATAAAATTTATGATTTTAAATGGTGTAATGATTTTTCAGCAGCAAGGAATGAGTCATTAAAATATGCAAAAGGAGACTGGATTTTAGTGTTAGACGCAGATGAAACAATTGCTGAAAGAGACCATTCTAAAATTAAAAAAGCAATTAATTTTACAGAGATAGTTGGATTTTCATTAATTCAAAGAAATTATATGGATGAATCCCGTGAAACTGGATGGATTTCTTCCAAAGATGATGACTATATTGAAAGTAAGATAGCAGCAGGATGGGTGCCAGCAAAGCCTGTTAGACTTTTTAAAAATAATAAAAATATTTTTTATGAAGGATTAGTTCATGAATCAGTAAATAATTCTTTAATAAAATTGGGAAAGATAGCTCACTTAGATATACCCATCCATCACTATGGAAAATTGAATCAAGACAAAGTAAATAAAAAGGGCGTGTTATATGAAAAAATTGGCAAGGATAAAATCAAAAGAGAAAAAGACTTTTATTCTTATTTTGAACTTGCAAAACAGTATGTTGCTAATAGAAAATTAACTGAAGCAGTGCATAATTTAGAAAAATCAATTGAATTAAAACAAGACTATTTTGAAAGCTGGTATTTGCTAGGAAGCATTTATTTATTAATCAATGATTTAGATAACGCCTTAAGCAAATTAAAAAGAGCTCAAGCATTAAACCATGCTTTTGCTCCAATTTATGCAAACCTAGGAGTCATTTATGCAAAAAAGAAAGAATTCAAGAAAGCAGTCAAGAATTTTATTAAGGCATTAAAATTAAATCCAAAGGACGCCACAGCATATAAAAATCTCGGAATGTGTTTTGATGAGCTAGGAAATAAACAAAAGGCTTATTCTTGTTTTAAGAAAGCTATAGAATTAGACCCAAAATATAAAGAAAAGATAAAATTGTAAATCCAAGAACTATTTAAATTCAACTCTCTTTGTTCTAAAACCTTTTCTTTGAGTAGTGGTTTTATTGCATTCCTTGCAGGTATATCTTAAATCAGTTTTCTTGCTTGTCTTCTTGCCGTATCTTTTCCAGCTGCTTAAAGCTCCTTTGCTTAATTTTCCAACATTGCCGTATCCTCTGCCTTCTCCTCTTAGTTTCATTCTCTTTTTGCTGCCTTTGCTCATAGGATGAACACTGCTTGGAGTCTTTCTCTTAGCTGCACTGACCTTTTGCTCAGTATGCTTTTTACATTTAGGACAATACCTTTTGACTAGTTTAGGAAATTTCATTTTTTATATCCGCCTTATTTTATTATCAGAATTTTGTCAGTATTTAAAAGTCTTACTCTTTTTTAGCCATTTCCTCTGCTCTTTGCTTGGAAATCAATACATCAGCAATCTCAACAGGCAGGTTAGCAATATCTTCTTTCTCAAAAGGCCCATATTCCTGCAGGTCAGTCCCAACGAATTTCGGCACAGCATACAGGAATCTGATTAATTTTTGGGTTTTAGTCTCTTCATCCTCTTCTTTTGCTTCTTGATTTAATTCCTCTTTAGCATCCTTTTCTTCTTCAGTTTTTTCTATTAAAGGAATCTTACCTTCTAATATATTATACAAAACACCTTTTCTATTGTTATTCAAAACCTTAACTAGATAATCAAAAAGCTCTTTTTCTTCTTTTAACATAGCAGAAGTATCAATGATCTCTGAATTTAAAGCACCCATACTCATCCTAGACATATCTAAAGCCATATTCATGATCTTTTTCTCTCTTTTTTCATAAAATTCTTTTAGGATATTTTTGATATTTTCAAGCTGTGATTCAGCTTTTCTTCTTTCTTCAGCAGCAAATATATCATTTTTAGGAAGATTTAATGCAGCCTGCTTTTCTTTTAAGTAATCTACAACATCTGAAAAGAAGTTATTGTCAAGTTTTTGCAGCTCTTCTCTTGTTTTTTCTCTTCTTAATAATTCAAATAAAGTTTCATAAGTTATATTAATTTCCTTATTCATTTAAGCCCCCTATTCTTGCAAAACACCAGCAATATTTAAAGTTTTATATGATAAAAACATAACTTTTTTAAAATATACATCTTAAAAATCCTTATGGCAAAATTAATATTTGAAGATCTGTCATTTGAACAGGAAAAACAAAGAATAAAAGTGAATTTCCTTAATATATTCTATTTTTATCTGGATAATACTGAGCTAGAAAAGACTGCAAAATTTAACGTAAACAAAAATTCAATCAGTTTCCAGGGTATTTCAGAACAAAAAGCAAAAAACAAATTTAATCAGCTGTTAAATAAAGGATTTCAAAACCTTAAAAATAAAATAACTGGCCAAAAAACAATTTATATCCATCAAAATTCTGAAATTCCTCTGATTGGCCATAATGCATTTGGCTTAATTGATAGGAATACATCAATAATTGAAGTCAGAGCAATAACTGGATGCAATCTGGACTGTATATACTGTTCTGTTACACAAGACCTGAGACCAATTGATTTTGTTATTGAAAAAGATTATTTAGTCAAAGAATTCAAAAAACTTGTTGAATTTAAGGATATAAATGATATTGAAGCGCATATAGGGACTCAAGGCGAGCCTTTGCTCTATAAGCCATTGCCAGAATTAATAAAAGGTTTATCTGATATACAGCAAGTATCAACAATAGCATTAGATACAAATGGAACATTATTAACAAAACAAAAAGTAGATGAATTAGTTGATGCAGGATTAACTAGATTCTGTTTTTCAATAAATGCATTAAACCAAGAATTAGCTCAAAAAATAGCTGGCAGTGCTTATAACCTAAATCATATTCTTGATATTTTAAAGTATATCTCAAAAAAAGAATGTGAATTAATATTAACTCCTGTCTGGATTCCTGGAATAAATGACCAGGAAATTCCAAAACTTCTTGAATTAAGCAAAGAATTAGGATGCAATATTGGCATCCAGAACTTCTTGAATTACAGATTTGGAAAAAATCCAGTAAAACAGATGTCCTGGCAATTATTTATCAAAAAGATGAAAGAATTGGAGGAAAAATATGATAAAAAACTATTATTTGATTTTAAGCAGGATTTCAATATAAAACCAACAAAACCTCTTCCAAAGCCTTTTAAAAAAGGCCAAATCATCAAGACAAAGATATTATTGCCAGGCAGATTAAAGGATGAAAAACTGGCAGTAGAAAAACAAAGAATAATATCAATCCCTAATTGTGATGCTCAAATAGGCCAGACAGTTAAATTAAAGATAATAAGAACAAAGCACAATATCTTTTTTGCAGTTTTAATCTGATTTTCTAATGATTATATTAGATATACTAGGCTCGATTACTTCCATTTCTTGTCCACTCAGATTAAGATTTTCATAATTAGTAACAGCTAAAGTTGACATCCTTGTGTCAAAAGCAGTCATTCCAGCTAAAAACAAGGCTATTTTTCCATTGCCATATTCATATATCTTGATCCTTCCTTTTCCAACTTCAAAACCTTCCAGACAGTTTGAAGGGTATCCCATCAATTTAGCTGCAACAGAATTAATACAAGGGCCCCCTACAACAACTAAATTTTGAGCATAGATATCATCAATATCCTTATCTAACATACTTTCAATTCTTATCCCATTCTGAACTAAAGTAACTGCTACATTTATGGCTCCAGCCATATCCTCTGCTTTTGCAGCGCTTCCAATCACAATAGTTGCCCTTTTTCCTAAAAATATATCTGGAAATTCGCTTAAATCATATGCAAAAACAGTTGAAACTAATAATAATACTGCAATAATCCATATAAACCCCTTCTTTATCATCTCAATCTGTCTATTCTAACTCTATTTATAAAATTTTCTATGATTTGTTGTCTTTTAGAAGTTCAAAAGATTAAGATAAGGCCTCAATTAAATCTTTCATTCTTTCTAGAAAATCCTGCGCTATCTTTAAATCATATTCGGCAGTTTCCTTTGAGTAAACATAATGGTAATCAGCATCCTCTCTTGAAGAAATAGCCGCATTAAACTCATTAACATATTTTGATTCCAGCTTGCCATTTTTATTTAGATCCTCAAGAACAACGCCTACTGCAAAATGCCTTTTTTCTTTTAAGCCTAATTTAAATAACACAGCCCTTGCTGCATGAAAAATGCAGTAATAACTTTTGATTATTGCCCACTTATAATCTTCATCTTCAAAGGCCTTCTTGGCTTTTTCTAAATCATACTCAGCTTCAGAAAATTCCTTTTCTATCAAATCTTTGTCTGGCTTTGTTTTTGCCAAAAAATTTTTTTCCAGACACTCTTTTATATCCATAAAAATCACTTTGTAATTTTTTATTTTTTAAATTAATATCTTGTCTTTTTCTACCCTTTCATAAAATGCTTTATCCTTTTCTGCCATCGCAGACCATTGAAGCGGAGAAAAAATGCTTATGCTGATTCTTCTTTTAATCTTTTCAGAAAGAAGATTAATATCTTGGATAATATCCTCTTTTTTTGTCTTTCCAATAACAAGCAGGTCAATGTCGCTGTCTTCAGTATCCTCCCCTCTTGCTGAGCTCCCATACAAATAAATTTGTATATTCCTTTTTTTAGAAAGCTCTTTTATTTTTTCAAGCTTTAAAATATTATTCAGGGATTTAAGATGCTTTATTATGCTGTTTTCCCTGTTTAAAATATATTTTTTTGGGAATTTCTGTTTTTTAACTATCAGCTCTTTTTTTTCTAGCATATCCAGCCATTTTATTAAGGTATTTTTAGCCATTTTTAGTTTTTCTTTAAGCTCTTTCTGAGAAACTTCTGAGGTTGGGTGCTCTAAAAAAAAGAAAAATAATCTTACAAAATTCTTTTCTCCAAAAAGTTCATTTAATTGTGTCATTTTGTTTAACATTTTGGTATATTGTTCAACTATTTAAACCTTTTGGTTCAATAAGTTGAACTATTGTATATAAACTATTTCTGCTCAAATCAATCTAAATAAGATTTTTCTAAACTTGATTGGATTCTTTAAAATTATGCTTTTAATAAAATTAAAGAACAAGAAAAACAAAAAAAAAAGAAAAAAAAGTTTTTAGCTTTTTTAACTGCTTACAGCTCTAACTGTCTGTGGTGTTGCAGTTGTACCAAGTACTTCTACTTCGTCTCCACTTAAGTCATAGCTCTGATAATCTTTCAGAACTCTTGTTGCTCTTGTGGTGTCTAAAGCAGTCATACCAGCAACTACCATAGCTACATTTCCGTTCATCTCTTTTACAAGGATTCTACCAACTCCTTCTTCGAATCCATCTGCGCAGCCTGGCCATGATGTTCCAGAACCAAGTACTTTAGCTGTAGCCCTGTTTGCACATGGACCGCCAACTAATAGATAATTGTTCCTGTTCATAGCTGGGTCAACTGTTAATACATCATCGTCTGATTTAGCCAATGGTATTGTTACTTTTTGAAGCACAGCTCCACCAACAGATCCAACAATAGTTGCTCTGACTTCTCCGCTTGTAACGAATGCCTGTCCAACCAATTGTTCAGATGGCCAGTCAATCTCTACTTTATCAGGACCGCTGCTTTCATCTGTAACTGTTACTTTTGCACCGTATACAGTCATCTGAGTGCTTACATCATTGTCATCAGGGTCTGTTATCAAGCTTCCAGTAGTTATAGTATCTACATCAATAGCTATTTCATCTTCATTCTCATTTAATGTTAGATTAATCCAAGACTGGACATCGCTTTCAACCATTCCAGATGGGTCTGCTTCTGTTATTCTAACTTGAACGGTACTATTATCACCACCAGGTTGAGCTATTAGTATCAATGCATCTCCATCAGTTACTAGATATCCTTCAGTTGCTCCTCCGCTGATGCTGATATTAAAGTCATCATCTTCAGTAGCATCTGATTTGTTAACAATTGTAAATTCTTGTCCGCCTAATGTCAATGTTGCTTGACCTGTAGCTTTGTTAAAGCTTCTTTCAATTGGGTCTGAGTCACCTGCTAGGTTATCAAAATTCAATGTTGCTGTTGCACTAGATCCAGAGTTGTCAGCTCCTTTGTATTGCAATACATAGGATTTTTCTCCTTCATCAGGCACGCCAGTTCCAGTTGATAAGAAGAAAAATTGGTCCTTTTCTACTAATGTTCCTCTTGTCAATACTAATCTGTCTGTTTCTTCTCCTAACCAGATAGTATTATCATCTGCATAAGCCACTGGTATGCTAACATCTCCATCAGCAACTTCTATATTCAATTCTGCTTGTTCATCTCCTGCAGGAATAAGTTCTATGCTTTCCATTGAAGCTGAAGTCATTCCTTCATATGCAATATCCCAATTTATCATTGCTTCTGGTTCATCTACTTTTTCAGAAAGCTTTTGTCCTGGTCCAAACCAATAGTCATCATCAGCTGTATATATCAGTTTAATGCTTTCAAATAGGAATTCTCCTGAAGCATCAACACTTGCAGCAAGGTCTACTTCTACTTCATCCATTGTTTCATCTCCTACTTCCATATCTCCAAAGTCTGCTCTGTCAGATATGTTAGGATCTTGTAAAACAATTTTATCAGCTCCTAAGTAGAATTCTATCATATCAGCTGTAACTTCTCCTGCTTCTTCTTCAAGGATTTCTCTTACTCCAATATCTGTATCATCAGCTAATGTATAAGTATCTCCTTCTACCATTGAATCTGTTGTTTCTCCATTGATCTTAAACTTACAAGTTGATTCTGTTAACCCACCAATATAAGTTACTTCAACTTCATAGTCTTTGCCATCTAATGTGTAGGTCTTTACCTGGCCTTGTTCCATTGTATCCAGTAAAGCTCCACCCATCATTGTTAATTCCAATGCATAGTTGTCAGTACTTAGTTCTGTCTTTGTCATAGTATAATCAATACCAAGTATCTTTATTGTCTGGTCTTCAAAATCTTCTAGTTCTCCATCATCAACATCAGATTCTGCAGATGTTGTAAATGTCAATGTGTAGTTCAATATTTCCATGTCATCATCTAATGTCAAGAATGTACTAACTACATCTTCATCTGTGTCTTCTTCATAGCTTAAAACTACATTTCCAGAGAATCTCATTTCTTGCTCATAATCAGCATCATTCTTTGCTGTAAAAGTTCCATCAGCCAGAGCATTTAATTCATCCTCTGTGATAGTACTTTGTATACTTGATAGACTCTCTCCTAGCTCTAATAATTTAGAACTTGTTTCAGCTTTCCAGCTGTCACCTTCTATAGCAACTTCGTCTCCACCCTCTACAGTAACTCCTGTTTCAACAACAGAAATAGCTGCTACAGCATCAACAAGACCCATTATATCGCTTGGATCTGCGTTAACGCCATATACAATATCTGCGTCAAATGTTGTGTCCTTTATAAGCAACGGGCTTGGAAAATCAGCTAAATTAGCTGCCATTGCTCCCATGATTGTTGCTCCAAGCATGGTAGCACCTGTTGCTAAGGCTATAATCTTTTTTATAGCTCGCATTTGTCTAAACACCTCCACGTGGTTGTTTGTTTTTTTTTGGGCTATCCTTATTTTGGACTATCTTTCCCAGCAAAAAGCTTTTTTGTATTTAAATTTTTTGCATATCCTTAGGATATACTTCTCCCTAAAAGCTTTTACTAGTAATCTATCTAATTAATACTTTTCTTTATAAAGTTTTCGCAAACATGCTTTTATTGCCAGTTCTAGTATTATCAAATTAGTCTATAACCTATAAATTTATCATTTTAAGGCAGTTATCACTTTAAAATAGAAAATATATCATTTACCGTCGATAACTAAATATCAAAAAATACTCCAATATGTTGGTATAGAATTGTGGTTTTTTGTATACTGGTATATAGCAAAATTCAAGAAAATCACTAAAAATCACAAAATCAATAAAATTCCAATTCATTTAGTAATAATTTTGAAAATTTTAAAATAAAAATAAAGATAAATTTTTTTATTTTTACCTAATTTTAGAAGACAAGATTTACCAGATTATTTTATTCTTATAATAATAAAATTTTAATTGTTTTATTCCAATCAAGCCTGTGATACTATTTTTGAGTAGTATTTTTAAAAATTTTAAAAAAAGCAAGAAAAAATTAGAAAAAAGAAACCCTAAAAATAATCTTTAGAAAATAAATGAGGAGGTAGGGATTCGAACCCTAGTAGGCACTAAGCCAATAGGTGTCTTGCAATCACAGCTGTAAAGCTCATCACACCTGTGAAGTGACCTAAGCTTGGACTTTTTTGAAAATCTATCCCGTTTGGCCACTCCGGCACCTCCTCATAATTGAAAAAAAATAAAGAAAATTATATAAAAATCTATCTATTTTAATGGATCAATTCAGAACTTTTAACAACATTAATAGCTAAATTCTTGTAATCAACCCATCTTATCTTTTCATCATTATCCCATATTTCATATCTTATAGGTATTCCTTTATAATCCCAGAGCCAGATCTTCATAATCCCTTCTTCTGTTTCAATTTCAGCTATTACAGTTGATCTTCCATCTATCATAGTGCCTGGTTTTACATCTCCAGAAGTGATTAATTTAAGTATATCAAATGGCGTTTCTGTTATAAAATCATTAAAATCACGTGTTACAGTTACACTTGGGTCTTCACAATAGAATGTACTATCGCTCTCGCAGTAGCCAGCAACTGTTTTTTTGCTTAAATCTATATAATAAGTATCATAATAAACCCCTTCAATAAAATGAGGGTCAAATTCCTGCTTCATCTTTGTACCCATAACATAAACATCCATATTGCCTCCTTCACTTGATTGGTAGAAATATTTTAATGATTCAACTGTATTTGCCTTTTCTATCAGTTCTTTTAATTCTGTACTCATAGAAGCTTTTATAGGAATCTCTTCAATTGCTTTTGATTCTTCTTTAACAGTACTAGGGCCAGTAACTGTTTCTTTTTCATCTTCTTCAACAGGCTGTTCATCTGCACAGCTTGTTAAAAATAAGCATAATATAATGATTAAGACTAAAATTGTTTTTTTCATAATTATCCCTCCTAATACAAAGTATAATAATTATTTATCCTTTTTCCAATTATAACTTCTTAATTTAGAACTTTTGCCAAATCCGCAGCTGCTGCATTTCTTCTTCCTGATATGATAGGTTCTTTTACCGCATCTTCTGCAGTAAATCATATTCTTCTTGCCGCTCTTCTTACCTATAGAAGGAGTTCCTTTAGTCATTTTCTATTTACTCAGTTGATATTATTGTTATTGTATCTCCTCTGATGAATACACTGCCAAGCTTTCTCTTTACTTCTCCTGCTTCTCTTTCTTCAACATCTTCTAAAACAATATTTATATGTATATCAAATGCTTTTAATACACCAACATATTGCTTGTTGTTCTTCAATTCTACAATTACTCTTTTGTCTCGTGCTTTGTTTAATGCATCTAAAGGTCTTGACGCTTCAGCCATATAATACACCCCATTATCCTAAAATTAACCTTTTGTTTATAAATTTATCGAAAATAACTGCCAATAAAATGCCAAAGGTTTTTAGTAATCTTTATAAATAAATCAAGATTTTGTTTCTAAATATGGTAGTAATCCAAAGAAGATCAAAAAGAAAATCAACAGGCGGAAGATATCATAGTGTTAGAGGCAAGCGCAGATATGAGATGGGCAGACTGCCAACTCTGACAAAGATAGGAGAGACAAAAAACAAGGCAGTTAAGACAAAAGGAGGCAGTAAAAAAATCAGGCTTCTTACTTCAAAAACAGCTAATCTTCTTGACAAAAAGACAAACAAGCATATCAAAGCTGCAATTGAAACAGTTGTTGAAACTCCTGCAAACAGGCATTTTGCAAGAAGAAACATCCTGACAAAAGGAACAATCATCCAGACAGATAAAGGCAAGGCAAAAGTAACATCCAGGCCAGGCCAGGATGGAATAGTTAATGCTGTTTTAATCTCCTAGACCAGGAGATTTATATATAACTGATTTCTAATAATTTTATGGCAGAAGCAATTGATGAGATATTGACTGAATCTGAAGTCAGAAGAGTAGCTTATTCTATGCTTGCTTTAGATGGACATTGGGGAGTTATAATATCAGCAGAAGGAAAACAAAAAGGAAATCAACTTTTAGAAGAAGCACTTGATGCAGAAATAGAAAAAATAAGATCAAGGCCAGGAGTATCTGTTTTACCTGATAATTCTCTTCCTGGATATGGAATAGATGAAAAAGATTTGTATGAATGTTTTAGCAGCAGAACACAGGGAGATAAGAATTTCTATTTATTAAGGCAGATATGCAGAGGAATATTTTATGTAGAAACAGAAGGTGTTTCAGGGATTCCTCATGAAATATTGTCAGCAGAGAATACATTTGAGATTCTATCTAACTATAGGGCATTTGGAAAATTAATAAAAGATGACTGTATAAAAACCGATGACTGGAAGACAACAAGAGAAGAATTAAAAGAAATGCCTGCTGAACTTGTTGTTTCAAAGATGGTTAGTTATGGCTGCCGGTATGCAGCTATGGTTGCTATGAGGCAAAAAGGATATATAAGATTCCCAACAGAATCAGGAGATTTAATCAAAAGAATAAAACCACTAAGTAAACAGGTAAAAGATAAATTTATGCAATTATTAGATATACCTGAACCAGAAGTTCCGCAGTTAACAAAAAAAGAATATATTGAAACTATATCTGAATTTATGCATAAACTTTACAAGAGAAATACATCCAAAAAGCATAAATAGTAACTATATTTTATTTTTATTATGAACCAAATCAAGAAAATTTATTCAATTCTCTATAAAACGTTTGGGCCGCAAGGCTGGTGGCCGATGACTCCTAAAAACCAGCTTCATCCAAAACATAATGGAGTTAAGCCAAAAAATGATAGACAAAGATTTGAAATAATCATTGGAGCAATCTTGACGCAAAATACTTCTTGGAAAAATGTTGAAAAAGCAATTTTTAATTTAAACAAATCAAAATTAATTGAGATAGATAAAATAAAAAAAATTAATTTAAAAAAATTAGCTTCCTTAATAAAACCTTCTGGTTATTATAATCAAAAAGCAGAGAAATTAAAGATAGCAGCTGAATTCTTTTCAAAAAATAAATCTCCAGAAAGACAGGAATTATTAGCAGTAAAAGGAATTGGCCCTGAAACAGCTGATTCAATTTTACTTTATGCTTTTCAAAAACCTTTTTTTGTTATTGATGCATACACAAAAAGAATCTTTTCAAGAATAGGCATTTGCAAGCCAGATATAAAATATGAAGAACTACAGGACAAATTTCAAGAAAACTTAAACAAAAATATTAGAGTCTTTAATGAGTATCATGCTTTAATTGTTGAGCTGGGAAAACAATTCTGCACAAAGACACCAAAATGCAGCAATTGCCCTATTAAGAATTATTGCAAAAAGTTTTGAACAAAGTTCAAACCGTTTGGGAATTAAATTCCCAAAAGTTTATATAATCTAAAAAAACATTTTATTAAAAGAAGGTGATTAAATGGCAACTGCAACAATAATAGGATTGATATTAATAGTTATTCTGATTGTTTTGGTTATTAAATTTGTCAAAAATATTATGAAATCCATCATAATAATAATTTCTATCTTAGTAATTCTATCATTACTAGGCTCTTCTTTTGTTTATTTGGATATTAATGATTTTAAGGAAAAATTCCCAGTCCTGCCAAGCCTGTATCTTCTTGAAAAAGATGATAAGATTGTTGCAGGAATCTTTGGTGCAAAAATTTATTCTTATATTCCAGAAGAGCAGTTAAACTCATATCAACAAAATTTTGAAGAAAATAAGCTAGAAGAGATTAAAAGCAACCATTATAAGCTTTTTATTATAAATATCAATGCATTTGATTCAGTTACAGATATACAGATAGAACAGGATGGATCCTTATCAAAAGAAGAAGTAGATGATCTGCTTGATTCTTCCACTCCTATCGAAGATTTTATGGCAATCAATAATATTCCTGAACAGGACAAAGAAATATTGATGAATGATTTCAAAATAGATGATGAAGCAGAATTTAAAGCACTGTTATTTTATAGATTATTTGATGAAGCAACAGAAGATGGAACATTCTTTGTTTTAAAGGAATATAAAAAAGATAATGTTATTGTATATCCAAAATCAACTATTTTTAGGCTTGTTAAAGAATTGCCTTTGTCATTATTAAATAAGTTAATAGGAAATTTAAATGCAGGTGAATAAAAATGGCTGTTTTAGATAAACTATTTTTTTGGAGAAAAAAAGAAGAACCTTCTCCTTTCCCTGGAGAAAAGCCTCCTTTAGGTTTGCCAGGAGAAGAAGAACTTGGGTTAAAGCCGCCAGAAGAAGGATTTGAAGAACCATCTGCAGCTGGTCTTGCTCCGCCAGGCTCTTCTCCGCAATCACCAGGCCCTGCACCAAGAGCATTTAATGAACCTCCAGAAGAACCTGCTCCATCTTCAGCACCACCACCTAGATTTTCTCCTGCTCCTCAGATGATGCCTCCTCAGCCAATGTCAAAAGATTTAGAATTAATCTCAGCAAAACTAGATGTTCTTAAGGCAAGTTTAGATACTTTAAATCAAAGATTGGCTAATTTGGAAAGAATTGCCCGCGGAGAACATGAAACCTACTGATAAAAAAAAAGCAGTTCATATTTTTTTTACTGCACTGATAATCCTCATAGCAGACCAGTTGTTCAAATTTTTGGTATTAAAAACAATTCCTTTTCAATTTTCAATTCAGGTTATTCCCAATATTTTTTATTTAACATATATTAGAAATTATGGAGCAGCATTTGGCTTGTTTCAAAATGCTTCTAATCTATTGTTATGGTTTTCTGTCATTGTTGTTGGTGTTATTTTATACATATTTAATAAAATTCCAAAAGAAAATTTTCCTCAAATAATGATTGGTTTGGTTTTAGGAGGAACATTAGGAAATCTTATTGACAGAATAAGATTTGGTTATGTCATTGATTTTATTGATTTTAGAATTTGGCCTGCATTTAATGCAGCAGATACAGCAATAACAATTGGAGTTATTGGTTTGATAATCTATTTGATTAAGAAAAAATAAAAATTTATATAATTTCATTAATATCTTAATATAAATGCTAGAAAAAAGAGGATTAATCATATTTATTGCATTATTAGTTCTAATCAATATCATTTTAACATCTGCTCAGCAGACAGGCTGCTGCACTAATCCAGAGCTTCCAGTTAACATAATTTGCACTGAAACAACAGCAGAAGACTGCTGTGCAGCAGATACCAGCTGCATTGCTGAATATTTCTCTGAAGGGATTGCATGCAATACAATATTATGCACTGATCAAGGAGGATACTGTTTAGGAGAAGAACCAAAAGAACAGTATTGCGAATTCAAAAATCCCTTGGCATTATGCATAAACCAAACATCTGTTTCTCCAGGCACTGATATTCCAGCTGAATGTGAAGAAGGATGCTGTATCTGTGAAAAAGATGAAGACAAAGCATATGATAACAGAGATATATTGAAAAATCATCTGGAATGCAAAGATTTCTGTGAATTAATAGACTATAATATTTTTTTATTTGACACAGCAATAAAAAATGATGATGAATGCACAGCTTTAGTTGAAATTCCAGAAGTTCCTTCAACTGAAATTCCAGAATCAGTTTGCGGAAATAATATTTGTGAAGAAGGAGAAAATAACAGTAATTGTCCAGAAGATTGTGATGAACAAGCATGTTATCTTGAATTAGATAATGGAGATATAAAAATAGCAGAAACAATAGAAGATTGTGACAGTTATGCACTTGCTTTCAAATATGCAGATAAAAAAGATGCACTAAGATTGATATTAAAAGAAAATCCAAATTATAAATTATTAGGAAATGAAATCAATGCTCCAAAAGAAGAATATGTTGTCAAATACAATAATTTTACTGATATAGAATATCTTGATTATTCTGGAATAAAAGAAAATTGCGAATTAATTGATTTCTTTGGTGTTCCTTTATATTGTTTCAATGGTATTTATACAGATAAAATAGGAAATATTAAAAAAAATAATCTTAAATCAATCATTGCTCCGCTTACATTCTTAAAGATGTCTGGAAAAGAAGATATGTGGAATCCATTAACCGAAGAATCAATCGATCCTTTTGATTTTCTAATTAAAGAAAAAATCGAATATATTGATGGCACTAATATTTTTGCTCTTAATAGAGAAGATGAAAAAAAATTCAAAGGCAGCATTAGCAACTTAAAGATTAGAGATATCAGATGTGAACAAGAGGGTTTTAATGGTGCAGCAAATTTTCAATTCCGAAATAGCAGCCTTATTGGAAATATTGGTACAAAAATATATTCTCCTTCAGAAATAGATAGTGGGGAGCCCTATCTGCCAGAAATACTTCAAAATTATATTGATGCACATAGCGAACCAAGGTATACAGTTTTCTTTTGCAGAACAGATGGTAAAGAGAGAAAGATACATTACGCAGGAATACTTTACCATGAAGCTAATCATAAGTTATTTGGAGCTCATGTTGCTAGTTGTGAAAATGTTACTGCAGGTGATAATGGATGGAAAACTGTTTATGGTGCACATATAACCTATCTATTCCAAGCTTCAGAAAATGATTTTTTAAATTGTTCAGAAAGAAATGAATTGTATGATAAAGCAAACGCAGAATTTGAAACAAAATTATGTGATGTTGAGCATGATTATATTGCACCAGACTGTCAGATTTCTACTAGAGAACTAAGAGGAGTAGATGGTTATACTTCTCCAGAAGACTATCATACTTGGGATTGGAGGAATGTAAATGGAAGCAATTGGCTGACTCCTGTTAAAGACCAAGGACAATGCGGCTCATGTTGGGCTTTTACAGCTGCTGGAGTGATTGAATCAAGATATATCATACAAGGAGGAAATCCTAGTCTGAAGAATATTGATGTGTCTGAGCAGGATCTTGTTTCATGCAGTGGAGCAGGATCTTGTGAGGGAGGGAGCCCTCTTTGGGCGATACAGTATGCTGAAGAATGTGGTGTTCGTAGAGAATCATTTTTTCCATATTTAAGGGGATATGTACTGAAAGGGTCAGTAAAATGCAGGCTTTGCAATAAAGGGCTTGATGAAAAATATTTTGTAGAAAATTATGAATCAGCTGACAGTACAAACGAAACTGAAAATAGACAAAGGATGAAAGAATTGTTAATCCGTAAAGGGCCTTTAGCAGTCGCAGTTTGTTTCCCAAGTAACGCTGAAGTTGATAATATAACCTATGTGGCTCATTGTGAAGAAAATCCGCAGGGTTATTGTGGTATTAGGCATGCTATGATATTAGTGGGATATAATGATACTGGGCAGTATTGGGTAGTAAAAAACAGCTGGGGTTTAGGAGGTCCTGTATGGGCAGAAACTGGTTATATCAAGATAGGGTATGGTGAATGTTATATTGAAAATAATCTAATAGGAGCATATTATCCAACAGGAGTTGATGTAAAACAATGAAGAAGATAATATTAATTTTGATAATACTCATATGTATTTCACAGGTTTATGCAATGAGGAATCCTTCTGCTGTTTATTGTGCAGAAATGGGTTATGAATTTAATGTTGAAATGACAGAACAAGGAGAGATTGGAATATGTATTTTGCCTAATGATGAAAAAGTGGCTGCCTGGGATTTTTTACAGGGCAAAGCTGGCCAGGAATACAGCTATTGTACACAAGAAGGTTATGAATTAAAAACACTTAGTATGGAAAAATGTCCTGATTCATTTTGGGGAGATTGTGCAGTTTGTGTTTTAACTGATGGTACAGAGGTAGAAATTACAAAACTTATGAACTTAACTTTTCAAGAAGCAGTTTGCGGAGATGATTTTTGTGTGCCTGGTGAAGAAAATTATCAAAATTGCCCCCAGGATTGCCCTGGACCAAAATCAAATATAATAATTATAATCCTCTTATTGTTAATAACAATCACATTAATCTCTTTCATGGTATACTTCATCTCTATCAAAAGAAAAGAACAATTGTTGGAATTACAGGATTATATTATGAACACAAGAAGCAGAGGATATACTTATCCTCAGATAAAAACTGCCCTTATAAAAGATGGTTATACAGAAAAACAGATAGAAAAAGCTTTTGAGACATTAAGAAAATAATCACTTAACACATTTGCAGGGCAGATATCCTTTTTTCTTTGCATCTCCTTTATCATCAAGCCAGACTATATTTTTTTTACTGATCTTTTTTGCCCAGTCGCATCTAGGGATATGATATTTCTTTCCTGTCTCGCTTGCAACATATTTTCCAGGAATAAAATTTGTTCTGACTATCTCTTCTTCAGGTTCTTCTTTCTTAGAAAAAGATTCATTAGATATCTCCTCAGGTTCTTCTTGAGCTTCATCCATATCTTCAGTATTTTCCATGATTTTTTCTGAACTTAAATTAAACATTGCTATTAAGAATCCTGCTATCCCAACTATAACAGGAAGTATAACCTTGCTGAAACTAGCATCTATCCAAAATAGAATGCTTAGATTAATAAGATTTGCTCCAAAAAAAACAAGCAGTCCAGGCCATGTCCAGTCTTTGCTGCCTAATACCCCAATTGTTAATATTACACCAGCTAATAAAAATAAAAGAAACAATAATAATTCAAAAACAAAAAATCCTCCTGTTAAATCAAAAATAATAGAGATCAGGCTTAAAAAAAGAATAAACATAATTACAATCATTATAAAAAACATATTTCTATCTCTTTCCCCCATATCAATAATTATCCTAAACCTCTATATAAATATTTCTATTCTAGAATAGTAACAATTTGTGAATTTTAATTCGCAAATTCCCAAAAATTTGTAAACAAATTTTTGATAAAATCAGAATTCTTCAAACTCTTCAATCTTTTTCAAATAACCTTTTCTCTTTAAGAATTGAACCTGGCTTTTAGTATATTTATAGACAATATCTCCTTTGTCGTCTCCGCTTAATTCCCAAGGTTCAATAATAACAATATCTCTTTCTCTAACCCATAATGTTCTTCTTAGCCTTCCAGGAATCCTGCAGATCCTTGTTTTGCCGTCAAGACATCTGACCCTCATTCTGCTGCCGCCTAGTCTTTGTTCTATAATCCCGAAGCATTGATTGTTTCTTGGAAGCCTGATCCTAGTAATTTGCTGCTGAAGCGCTTCTTGTCTTGCCTGTTCTTCTTTCTTTTTGCTCATATTTCTACTTAGAAATCATAAAGTATATATAAGCGTTGCGTATTGAATTTATAAAACAATGAAAAAAAGAGGCCTAAAAACAAATGAATTTATAGCACCAGCTTCACTGCTAAAAAGATTTTTGTCATATTTTATAGATTTATTTATAATAAATTTTATTATCATTCTTCCATTTGAAAAAATATTAAAAAATATAATTCCTTCAAATTCTTTTTCAGAATCTTATCAATATATCCAAAATAATCCAGGAGTTGGAAATCTAATTTTCTTTCTTTCAATTATAATTGGAATTTTAATGGTTGTATATTTTACTGTTTTTGAATATCTTATGCAGCAAACACCAGGAAAGATATTGATGAAGCAATATATTATTAAAGAAACAGGCCAGCCGCTCAAATTAATAAATTATATTGTATCTAATCTAACATTTATACCAATTTTTCCTTTTATCTTGTTGTGGATTATAGATCCTATACATATGATAATATCTTCAAAAAATCAAAGATTAATGGAAAGATTTACAAGGATATTAGTTGTAGAAAAATATAGTTTTAAATAGTATTAAGTTTTATCATTTCCAGAGAAAAATGGCAAAAAAAGAGGTTCAAAAGAGAAGTAAATGGAAATCAATCATAATTATTTTAGTAACTTTATTTATAATAAGCTGGTTGTTCTCATCTGTAATATCTTCATTTTTAGGTGCAGATACAGGATTGAGAGGCAATGTTGCATTGATTCCGATAAAAGGTACAATAACGATAGAAGGCATCTCTTCATTTGGAGAAAAAGGCACCAGTTCAACTGAAGTTATTGAATATATCAAAGATGCAGATGCAAACCCTTCAATTAAAGCGATTCTTTTTGAGATAAACTCTCCTGGAGGCAGTGCTGTAGCTTCAAAAGAGATAGCAGATGCTGTTTCAAGAACAAATAAAACAACTTACGCTTTAATTAGAGAAGTAGGAGCATCAGGAGCATATTGGATAGCTTCTTCAACAGACCATATAATTGCCAATGAATTATCAATAACCGGTTCAATTGGAGTCATAGCTTCTTACATAGAATTTGCAGGATTGTTAGAAAGATATAATATGTCTTACCAAAGATTAGTAGCTGGCCAGTATAAAGATCTAGGAACTCCTTTTAAATATCTTCCTGATGATGAAAAAGAAATCTTGCAAGATAAGTTAAACAAAATCCATGACTATTTTATTGAGAGTGTAGCTGAGAATAGGGATATGCCAGTAGAAAAATTAAAGGAAATTGCCACAGGAGAATTTTATCTTGGTTCTGAAGCTCTTGAATTAGGGTTGATAGATTCATTTGGAGACAAAGAAACAGCTGTTGAATTAATCAAACAGCAGCTCAATCTGACAGAAGTCGAATTTGCAGAATATAAAAGACCAAAAACATTTATAGAATCTCTTTTAGGAGCATTTTCTGAAAATTTCTTTTTTATAGGAAAAGGGATAGGATCTGCTTTGACAGAACAAAAAACAACTAACCGATTAGAGATATTTACATAAAAGGCTTAGTAGAAAATCTCACCCTTTTGGGTCAGTGAGCGTTGAAAAGGTTCGTGAGACTGCTCAACTCTAGTGCAATATTATGCGAAGCCTGAAGGTTGCACGTAGCGAACGAGAGATTTTCTACAGGATCTACATAAAAGAAAAATTTAAATATTCTCTTTAAATAATAGACAATAAGATGTGCTTTTATAACTATAAATTTAGAAGTTTAATTCCTTCTTCAGTATTATCTTGGAGTATAGAAAAAGATACAGATAAATTGAAAACAAATCTTGATTCTATAAATGAAATATTTTCAAAAACTAATAAAATATTTGAGAACCTAAAAAAAGCTAATACAGAATTGACAAAACTTGCAGTTCAGTCAACACGGCTTAAGGAAAAACAAAAATTAAAGGATATGTATAAGGAAAAAGAGGAAATAGTATTAAAGATAAATAAGTCTATTGCATTCAATACAGCAAGACTCTTTAATAGAATAGATTTTGCTGTTAAAATCCTGGAAAAAATAGTATTTAATGCAGATGCTTTTTTATACAAAGAAAGCAAAAGATTAAATAAATTCATCACTAAAATAGAAAAATTAGATGATAAAAAACTTTCTCAGGCATTATTAAATAAAATAGAGCTGGTGAAAGAGGACATTAAGACAACAGCAAGAAGATTATATGAAATATCAAGAGCAGGAGAAGAAATTCTGGAAAAATATCCTGAAGAAAAATCAAAAAAAATAGATATATCTGAAGAAATTAAGAAATTAGAGATAGAAGCAGCTGATATGGAAAAAACTCTGAAGCATCTGGCTGTTACTGAAATTGACCATATATATACAAATGCTGAAAAATTATTAGAAGATCTAAGAAGAATTGAGCTTGATGCAGTATCAGACATGCCAAAACTTGAAATGCATTTTACAAATATTAATTCCCATCTTTATTTGTTAGATAATGAAATAAGATTATCTATTAAAAAAAGATCAAATTCTTCAAAAGAAAATTTTACAAAAATAAAGAAAAAAATAGCAGAGCATGCAAAAAATTTATTGCAGGATATAGAAATCGTAAAAAAAATAAAGTAAAAAAAGAGAATTTATCTCTTTTTCTTAGCAGCTTTCTTCTTTGAAGTTTTCTTAGCTTTCTTCTTAGCCTTCTTCTTTTTGCCGCCTCTTACCATCTTTGCACAAGAAACATCTCCTTGTTTGTCAATGAAGTATAGAAATCCTGGTTTTTTCTTAACGCCTACTTTTGATACAACTTGAATTTTTGCTTTTCCTTTTTTCTTTCCTCTTGCCATCTTTGCTCTTGCTACATTGCCTTTCTTGTCTATAAAATATAGATATCCTTTTTCTTTCTTAACACCAACTTTTGCTACTTTTGTTGCCATTTTTGTTTAACACCCCGTTTAGTTTTTTAGACGAGAATTCGTCTTGTTTCATTCTATAAAAATTTTTAAGTATTTAAATATTTCGTTTTGTTTCCGTCAATAATTCGTCCAGAAATTCACTATTTTACAATTATATATAACCTGTCATTCTTTCTTGCAGGCTTTTCTAACTTTACAGCAATTACATTTCCTTTCTTGGCTTGTTTTATTTTTTTGTGCTTGACCTCAATTGATTGTAATTTTTGCTCATAAACTCCAGTTGTAGGCCCTTGAATCATTATTTTATCTCCTATCTTCAATCTTTTTGTTTCTATTTTTACTTCAGCGACATTTATTCTACTGTAAAAATGTATTATTTTACCAATATAGACTTTTTTTGTAGTTGCTTTGCTTCCATAAATATCTGCCCAGTCATCTTTTGTGGGAGTTCCTAAGAAAAATCCTGTGCTGAATCCTCTGTTATAGACTGTTCTTAATTTTTCTAATAATCTTTTCTTGTCTGATTCCTTATTGTCAATTGCCTCTCTATAAACCTCTGTAACTGTTTTGACATATTCCGGAGATCTATTCCTCCCTTCTATCTTAAATGCATCAATTCCTGCCTTGATCAGTTTATCAATTATTGGCAAAGCACACAAATCTTTTGGGGACATCACAAAATTATTTCCTAATTTTAACTGCTTTCCCTCTTCATCCATTATAATATATTCTCTTCTGCATGGTTGCAGGCATTCTCCTCTATTTGCTGATTTCTTAAATTCAAATTGAGATATAAAACACCTTCCAGATACAGAGACACACATTGCTCCATGAATAAATACCTCTAATTCTAGATCAGGAACTTCTTTTTTTATTTTCTTTATATCACTTAAACTGCACTCTCTTGCTAAGATTATTCTTTTCACTCCTAATTTTTTGTAGAATTTAGCAGCTTCTGAATTAGATACAGAAACCTGTGTAGATAAATGTATAGGAATCTTTAATTTCAATGCTTCCTTAATAACAGACATATCCCATGCATGGATTGCATCAATCTTTACTTGCTTAACTTTCTTCAAAATACTTTTTATCTTATTAATCTCATTCTCATAAATGATCGTATTCAATGTTAAATAGGCTTTAACCTTATTTTTATGACACAACTCAACAACTTTCCTTAGTTCAGCTAATTTAAAATTCTTTGCAGCAACTCTCATGCTGAATTCTTTCAGTCCAAAATAAACAGCATCAGCTCCAGCATCAATTGCTGCTCTTAATGATACAAAATCCTGCACAGGACTTAAGAGTTCAGCCATTTTCTCACAAATTCAACTTCTTTTTTATATTCTCTAATATCTTCTGTTCCTATTTGTGATTCAAGAACTATTGGAAAATTTCCTTTTTTGATAATATTCAATGGTTTTAAATATTCTTCCTTTAACACGTGCAGAGGGATATGTAGATGATTGAAATAATTTGCACTAAGATGAGTATAAACAATTTTTTTCTTAAAAATTTTTAATAGTTTGTTTAATTCATTTGCTTCAGAAGCATGTGTTGTATCTAGTACAAGCTTGAATCCTTTTTTTAAAAATTTTTTATAATCCTTTATCTTGAATTCATGATGCATCTCCATATTTTCAATGCTATAATTATAATTTTTCATATCAAAAACTCTAAAGTCTTCAATTTGCTGAGGATGAATATTAATATTAACAGCATTCATCTTATCATAAATTTCATGAAGTTTTTTCAATATCCTTTTGCTTCTTTTATTATTTGAAAAAAATAATATTTCTTTGTCTAAATGAAAAGGAGCGTGGATTGTATTGAATTTAAGATTTTTTAAAATTTTAATAGAACTTTTTTTTAATCTAAATGTTAGTAAATCAAGAGCATCTCCTATCAAAAATTCAATTCCATCAATATCTAGTTTAGAAGCCTGTCTTATATACCTATTAACATCTTCACGTTCATGGGGATTCCAGAAACATCCTTTTGATATGCAGATTAATCTCTTCATTCTTCTTCTTTTCTTAATTCTTGAAGTACGCTTCCTTCATCATCTAAGATCTCTTCATTATCTTTTTTAAAAGGATCATTATCTTGATTTTGTAAATATTTAGGAATTTTGATTTCAATCCATTTCTCATATTTTTTGAATCTATTTGTAAATCTTTTCCACCAAGTCATAATTTATAACACCCTTTTTTCCATCAGCAAATCTAGGACATGCTGTATTAACCCAGCATTCAATAAATGGAAAGTTTTCAAATTCAGCAGGATTGATAGTGTCTGTTAAGAATATATGGCAACTTTTATCTTTTAATCTCTTTTTAAATTCCAAGGCTTTTTTTAATTTGTTTTGCCCAGGTTTTGTTGAAACAATAACTCCTATTTCTTTTGAAGACAAAAATTTTAGTAAAGCTCCTTTTTGTTGTCTTTTAATCTTTTCAATTTCATCTTTTTCTAATAATTTTGCTTCATTTGTCAAAGGATTTGCCATTATTACTTTTTTATCAGTTTCTAGATGAACTTCAATTGGATGAAATCTTCCGCTTCCAACATATAAAAAAGCATCAACTTTATCTTTAATCTTTCTGGCAGAACTCGCATCACAGCCTAATATCTGCCCTCCAATCTCTGCTTTGATTTGATTTTTCTCAAGAATTTCTTTGACTTCCTTTAACTTATGTTTGTGTTGTGCAGTTGTCACAATACCAACCTTCTTAGGCAATAATTTTATAGCTTTTTCTACTGCTTTCTTAACATCTGCAGTACTTTTTGCTTCAATAAACATCACCCTCATATACAAAAAAAGAAAGAAAAAAGCCTTTTTAAGGCTTTGGTTTTTTATTCTACCAAGACCTGGTCATATTTTGGTTCTGGCATCACTTTAATGTCCTGCTGTACAATTGTTCTTGTACATTCTTCAACTATCTTGTTGTATGTTTCAACTAATTTTGAAACAGGGACATACTCTTTTCCATCTCTTTGTCTTGTAAATCCTTCTTCTGGTTCATCAATCATATTGATGATGAATTTTGCAGCTTCTCCATATTTAACATCTTTTTTAGGAGCAGTCACAACCATAAAGATATAATCTCCAACCTCAAACAAATCATATTGAGTTTCTGCAGGTATATTATCTTTACTGTAACCAGTTGTTTCTTTTAGAGATTTTTTGAATGGATTAACAACATTCTTTCCTAATAACTTCAATTGTTCTTTTGCAATTCTATAGGTTTTTGCATTTTCTCCTGTTACTTCTCCATAAGTTCCAGGTTCTAGATCTAACATTCTGCTTAGATCTGGCTCTTTCCTCATCTCAGAATAACTTATGCTTGTTCTTGAGCCTTTGTTTGCAAATTCTTCTTCCAATCCTTCTATCTTTGCTGTTAAATCATCTAACAGAAGATATGCTTCTCCATCAATTGTTCTTACTCCCTCTCTTCTCATTCCTTCTTCATTTAATCCCTGTATATCTGTTAGATATTGCCCGATCCTTTCTCCTATTGCCTGATAACTAGGATTGCTTGTAGGAGTTTGTTTTACCTTGAACTCAATGCTTCCTCTTTTTAGTCTTTTTTCTCTTGTTTTTTTAGGTATCTTTCCATCAAATCCTAATTCTTCCTTCAATGCATCTTCAAATTCACTAACAACTCCTTTTAATACAGGCACACTATATCTTTCTGCTGTATAGAACAGCTGAGCATTTTCTCTTGTTAGTGTGCTGCATTCTACATCTTCTGGTACTATTGCCACCCTTAAACTTTTTATTCTTTTTATTTCCATTTTTACCTACCTCCAATTAAAATATTTAGAAACAAATTTGCGAGCACTAACCAAAAACAATCCGCTCAAATCATCTTTTTATCTTTCAATGCCGCGCAGTTTATGCAGAGAGAATCTTTATCTCCGATGTTCACTCTCCCACAAACAGGGCATTTTTTCATTTTATAGGTTATATAGTGAAAGTTTGATATAAATAATATTCCTCCTAAAAAGGAGGAAAACTTTATATAGGAGTAAATCTTACTTTACTGTATGAATGTAAAAATATTAGAAAATATGGGATTAACAAAGAATGAAGTAAAGGTTTACCTAGCTCTGCTGGAATTAGGTACAACCACAACAGGGCCTTTAGCAAAAAAATCAGAGCTTCATACTTCTAGAATATACGAATCTCTGACTAAATTAATAGAAAAAGGATTAGTAAGCTTTGTTATTAAAGCAAACAGAAAACACTATTCTGCAGCTAATCCAGACATAATCTTAGATATTTTAGAAAAGGAAAAAAGAGACATTGTATCTATACTGCCTGAATTAAAATTAATGCATAAACATAAGCCAGGTGAAGAAAAAGTTACAATGTTTGAAGGATACAAAGGAGTAAAATCAGTCTATGATAATATTGTAAGAACATTAAATAAAGGAGATGAAATCCTTGTTTTCGGAGCAAGAGGAGCAGACGAATCATTTATGTCAAATACATTCTTCATAGAATATACAAAAAGAAGAGTTGCAAAAGGCATAAAGATGAAGATGATATTTAATGCAGATGCCAGAGAAACAGGCAAATATTATTCTAAACTCCAAAATACTGAAGTTAAATATATGCCTAAAAACATGAAAACACCAGCAGCAGTAGATATCTATGGAAATAATGTAGGAACTTTAATCCTAAAACCAAAACCAATGGTTTTCTTAATAACCTCAAAAGAAGTTGCTGATTCTTACAAAGAATTTTTTAAATTGTTTTGGAGGATTTGTAAAAAATAATAAAAAGAAAATAATCTATTGATATCTCTGAGCAACTAATTCTCCAATCTGTACAGCATTTAATGCAGCTCCTTTATCAATTTGATCTCCGCAGACAAAGAAACTTAATCCTTTATCTCCAAATGCTAAATCTCTTCTTATTCTTCCAACTTCAACATCATATTTTCCAGTTGCTGTCAAAGGCATTGGATAAACATTTCTGCCAGGATCATCTCTGACTTCAATTCCAGATGTTTTTCCAAATATTTCTACAACTCTTTCCAAATCAATAATCTTCTCAGTCTCAACTGTAATGCTTTCAGCATGAGCCCTGTCTGTAGGTATTCTCACAGCAGTGCAGGAAATCAATATCTTTTCATCCCCAAATATTTTTCTTGTTTCCCAAACAACTTTCATTTCTTCTTTAGTATATCCATTAGGCTGAAATTCATCAATATGAGGAATAACATTGAATGCTAAAGGATATTGAAATTCTTTGCAGAAAAGCTCTTCTCCATCAAGATACAATTCAGCTTGTTCCTTAAGCTCATTCCTGGCAGCTTTTCCAGCTCCGCTTGCAGCTTGATATGTAGAAATTACAACTCTTTTTAATCCAAAATTCTGATAAATCTGCCATAAAGGTATTGTAGCAATAGCTGTTGTGCAGTTTGGATTTGCTATTAATCTGGAATCACCGATAGCCTGAGGATTTATCTCTGGGATTACTAATGGAACTTCTTTATCATATCTAAAAGTAGATGAATTATCAATTATATAACATCCTGCCTCAACAGCTTTTGGTGCATTTTCTTTTGGCCATTTTTTTCCTATTGCAAAAAAAGCTAATTCTAATTCAGAATAATCAGCTGTATTTGCATCTTCAACAATCTTTTCTCCAAAAGGAGTATTAACCCTGGTTCCAGCAGACTGTCCTGCATAAACTCTCAAATTTTTAACAGGAAATCTTCTATCATAAAGGACTTTCAGCAGTTCCTGCCCAACCATCCCAGTTGCTCCGAATACTCCAACATTTAATTTTTTCATACAAGCACCTCCTCATGTAAAATAATAGTTCCTCCTTTGCCGATTTCAGTTTCACAATGCTGAATTCTGAACCTGTTTCCATTCATGCTGGATAAGCATCTTTCATCAAGAACCTTTCCGCAGCCTTTTGCCAGCAATTCAGCTGAATTTATCTCTTGAATTAATCTTGCTCTATCTGTTCCAAAGTTTTCATAAACTCCATCTACATCTTTAAGATAAACAACTTCTTTTACTCTTGGATCCAATAACCCAATTAAAGCAGCAACATAATCAGAAGCATTTCTTCCTAACAATACTTTTTCTTTATGATGGTTCTGGGCCCCGAAACCAGGTACTAAAATAATTCTGCTTTCTAAACCATCTAATGTAGTTTTATCACAAGCTCCAAAATCTACGTCAGCATGCAGATATCTTCCATTAGCAGTTATAGGAAAATTAACTCCTTGAATCAATAATTCAGGATAAATTCCCAGCTTTCTTAACTCTCTTTCAAATCTTTTTATAGAATCAATCTCCCCGCTCAATAGATGGCTTGCAACATAATGACGATCAAATCTTTCAATATCTTTTGGATTGCTGTAATCTCCTTGTTTCAATAATCTTCTAAGTGATTCTCTCTCCTCTGGTGTTCTGCATAATTCTCCTGCTAACTCATCTGTATGCCCTTTTCTTGCAGACGAAACAACATAAACTCTTTCTTTATCCTTACTGAATTCAGCGATTCTCTTTGCTTGGTAAGCATAAGCTTCATCGCTTTTAAGAACACTTCCGCCTATTTTAAGCACATACTGTTCTCTATCCGGGTTATTATCAGCTGAACTCATTTTCTTAGAAATGATTTAAAGAAAAAATGAGAAGCTTACTGCTTCATCATTGTTTTAGTCATACCTTTAGTAGAATCAGTTCCTATATCCATCTTTTGACTAAAACAATTCATTTTAAAACAAAAAACAATGCTTTTATTTAAACTTTTTCCTTTATTCTATGATATTTTGAAATGCAAAATCCTAAATCCTTCATAGAATAGCTTAATAATGTCCTCATAACCTTTTCTTCTATTTTAGGAAGCTTGACAAGAGGCAGCCTAACATTAGTGTCAAACATATGGGCAAGAGGTATTGGATTCTTTGCGCAAAATACAGCTTTAACTAGTGGATTGATAAATTCCTGCATTCTAGCTGCTTCTTCATATCTTCCTTCTAACGCTGTTTTTGCCATCTTTGAAAAATAAACAGGAGCAGCATTAGAAGTTGCTGAGATTACTCCAAATCCTCCCATCTCTACAATTTTAGCAACCAAATCATCTTCTCCTGACATTACCCTAAATTGATTAGGATCTGTTCCTTCAATTATCTTTGTAACTTGCTCTAAATTTCCAGAAGCTTCCTTAACACCAATTATCTTTGGATGTTCAGCCAATTCAATTGCAGTTTCAGCTTCAATATTTGATTTTGTTCTTCCAGGAACATTATACAAAATAATATTGCTGTCAGGACGGATAGCATTAGCAACAGTTCTATAATGTGCCAATAAACCTTCTTGAGGAGGATTATTATAATAACCAGTTACATGTAAAAATGTTGTTGCACCTATTCTTTTTTCTATCTCTATTGATAATTCTATAGCCTCTCTTGTATTGTTAGAACCAGCACTGACCATAACTCTTGTTCTTCCTCCAACATAATTAAATATATGTTCTGCTAATCCAACATGTTCTTCAGGACTTAATGTTGCACTCTGTGCAGTTGTTCCGCAGGCCAGAATACCAGCTCCTGCTGCAATTTGATCGTCTGTTAGCATATCTAATTTATTATAATCAATTCTTCCTCTTTCATCCATAGTTGTAATTAAAGCTGTATAATTTCCTTGTAATTCTTCTGCTTGAATAGCTTGATTTTTCATATAGCTCCCTCCATTTTATACAAGAAACAGTAAGCTTTATAAAAACATAATGTTATTATACTAACAAAAATTCAGAAAAGATGAATTTTTGAAATTAAAAATTAAAATTTTTAATTAACAAAATGGTAACTATAAGTCATTTAGTAAAAGATATTATCCAGAAAAAGCCGATAATACAAGAGGCGATTATACAAGATATTGCAAGCTTTGCATTATTAGCAGAGAACTTGCAGCCAGAGATAGAGAAAGAACTAGGAAAAAAAGTAAAACTTCCTGCAATAGTGATGGCATTAAGAAGGCATGCAGAAGAATTAAAATCAAAGCACAAGCCAATTAAATTTGATTTCTCATCTGAAATAATTATGAAAACAAATCTTTGTGATATTGCAGTCCAAAAATCAACAAATGCATTGTTAAAACTAAAACAATTACAATCATTAGTAAGCTATGAAAAAGGAGACATATTGAATATGATTCATGGAACAACAGAAATATCAATAATCACAAATCAAAAATATAAAGATAAAATCCTTAAGTTGTTAAAGGGTGAAAAAATTATTAATATTGAAGAGGATCTAGTTTCATTATCTTTAAGATTCTCAAAAGAATTCTTTTATACTCCGGGAGTTATTTCAAGCATAATAAGAAAACTATCTTGGGAAGGAGTAAATATCTTTGAAATAATATCTACATTTACAGAATTAACAATTATAACAGGAAAAAAAGATGCAGTAAAAGGATATAATGCCTTAGAAAGCATGATGGAAAGATAACTTATAGAAACATTTTTATACAAAGGAATAAGCCTTAAAAAAATGGTAGCAGGCTTGTTAGACACAATAAATCAAGTTGGAATGTTAATATTTGGTGTAACTGCAATTGTACTGGTTTCACACAAAAATAAATGGGGCTTTGTTGTAGGTTTGTTGTCGCAGCCTTTCTTTTTTCTTACATCATATCTAAATAAGCAGTGGGGCCTTTTTGTCCTGTCTTTTGCATACACAATAAGCTGGATATATGGAATATATATGTGGTTTTATAGGCACAAAAAAAGATAAGAGTATATCTTTATTTCAACACCTTTTTATCTAACCTCTTTTTTTAATGTTCTTATGGATGATCAAGAAAAAGCAGATGCATGGAATCAAAGAAATAAAGGCCAAGGAGAGCCATATAAAAGACATATTACTGATCCTTTAATCATCGAATTAGCAGAACCCTATGGAAAAGTTGTTCTTGAACAAGGATGTGGAAACGGGCATTTAGCCAAAAAACTGGCAGAAAAACGTCCTAAAAAAATAATTTTATTAGATTTATATGAAACTAATTTAGAGTATGCAAGAAGAAATTTAGCAGATGTTGCTTGTGAATTAGAATTTGTACAGGCAGATTTAAACCGATCATTAAGTTTAGATTCATCTTCTGTAGATATTGTAACATCAAGCATGACTCTGCCGGAAATAGAAAATCCAAAAACAGCAATTCAGGAGACATTTAGAGTATTAAGACCAGGAGGAACTTATATTTTATTAGTAACACATCCAGCTTATGCTTTAAAAAAATATTTAGAAGAAAAATTAACAGGAGAACCTCCAAAAAAGATAGTTCCTTCAAGAGATTATTTTGACAGATGCAAAAGTGTATTCTGTTTTACTAATAGAGATAAAGAAAAGATTAAAGCTCCCCATTATAACAGAACAATTCAGGATTATACAGATGCATTATTGGAAGCAGGATTCAAGATAGAAAGGCCGCTTGAACCAGAAATAACAAAAGAATTGTTAGAAGAAGCACCTAGATTTGAAGAAGAAATAGACTGTCCAATATCTTTATTATTAAAACTAAGAAAACTTTAAACCTTATCTAGAAGCATCAGCTTGTCTTTCTAATTCTAATTTCTTAGAAATAGCCATAGAACTCTGGCTTAGATTATAAGCATTGATAATCTCATCAGCAAGGCATTCTTCAATTGCTTTCTTGGAATTAAATGCTTTTTGATAAGCGCCTTGAGTGAAATATCTTAAAGCAATATCTATCCTTCTTTGTGGAGCGCATTCAACTGCTTTTGGATAACGGGCTCCTCCATACTCAATTGTGATAATCTCTTCTCTAGGTGCTGCATTCTCTAAAGCAGCAACAAAAATCTTTATTGGATTCTCTTTTGTTCTTCTTTCAATTATAGAAAAAGTTTTATTAACAATTTCATAAGCAGTAGAAGCCTTTCCAGTTATATGAGAACTTGTCTTAAAGTGTTTTTTGGATTTATGCCCTGGGATCATTACTTTATTTATCAGCCTCTCAACAATGAAAACCTTTGATTTATGGAATCTATTTCCAGCATATCTTGCTCCTGTTCTTGGAACAATCTTAGGCTCCATATTGATATAATCAATAAGACCTTTATCTGAAACTTTAATACTTTCTGCATCCCATTTATTAAATACTTTTATCATTTGTTAAAAATTATTTTATTTTCTAGCTTTCTCAATCTTTCCTTTTAATAAAGCATCCAAACTTTGATCATTAACCTTGATAACACACCATCTGACTCCTGGAATATCTCCTTTTGCCCTGCCCATCTTTCCGCCAATGCATTCAACAACGACTTCATCGTGTTCATCTATTAATTTAGTAGCGCCGTCTCCAGGACAAAAAGCAGTAATCTGCCTGCCATTTTTAATAAGCTGTATTCTTACACATTTTCTCATGGCAGAATTAGGCTGTTTTGCTTCTAACTGAACTTTCTCTAACACAATCCCTTTTGCTTGTGAAGAGCCGATTAATGGGTCTGATTTTTTCTTTAGATCAAGAGCTTTTCTTATGTATTTTCTAAAATGCCATCTACTTTTTTTTCTTCTTTTCTTCAGTTTTCTGCAATTTCCTAATCCTCTTGCTTTCTTTCCCATTTTGTTCTACTCTAAAAATTAGTGATTTGTTTAAAAATGTTTCGAAATAATAGATGTATTTCGAAACTTCAAAAATCTCAAAGAGATTTTTGTAATTTGCGAAATTTTTAATTTTGCAAATTTAAAATTCCAAAGGAATTTTATAAGTTACGGTTAAATTACCCTTATATCCTTGATGTCAAAATATCTTCTAACAATATCCTTAGTTGCATTTAAATTAACAGCTCCTCTTCCAATCAAATATCCTCTTGTTTCTGAATCAGGAGGAGTTATTGTAACAATTTTATCCTCTTCAGCAATATCTTTGACTTTTGAAGGATAAACAATATTTTGAATAAACTGCAGTAAACTACCATTGAATTCAATAATCCTTAATTTTTTCTTAAGCATATTTTCCAGTCTTCTAATATTACTTCCTCCTTTTCCTAAAGCTTTGCCGATGTTTCCTTCTTTAACAATAAATACTAATTTTTCTCCTAATTCAAAACAATCCTTAACTTCAGCCCTGGTGATGCTCTCAAATAGAGATATAAATTTCATTAAATTGACATCATACTTGATCTTAATCATTTTGTAAAAGAAAGTACAGAAATAGGAAATGGTTTTTTGCAGATTGTTCCTAACTCTACACTTGGCTGTTTAAGTTTAACAACTTTAACCTTTCCTAATTTGCTATAATATTCAATGTCTTCTTTAACATCTTCAGGGCAGTTTAATGTCAAGAAAATTTTAGAAACTTTTCCTAATTTCAAAGCTTTCATAGTCCTTAAAGTGCCAATAATAATCTTTTTTTCCTTAACTGCCTTTTTAATATCCTCTATATCTCCCATTATTTCACCTTTGTAATCAGTCCAGGCAATCCTGTTCCAATAGGAACAGGCTGATTCAGCATAACATTTTCAACAACAGAGTTAAGTTTATCAATTTCTCCAACTAAAGCTGCATTTATTACATGTTTGATAGGAGTTTCGAAGCTTGCTCTTGCAAGTACAGAAGCCTTTTCACTGACAATACCATACCTGGTTATTCCGCTTATTTCTCCACTTGTGCACATTGTATCTGCAACCAGCATTATATGCCTTACATCAACATTTAATCCCTGGGCTTCAATAACTTTGAAGACTTCATTTATTATTGCTTGTCTTGCAGCTTCTACGCCCAATATATTTCCTATTTCAAATATATCATTTGTGACTGTTCTTGAACTATCAACCTCACTCAAAGAAAGGACATCAGCTAAGTTGCTTCCAGCTGTGATTATAATAAATTCATCTCCTCTTTTTACAGGCAGAACTTGTTTTATTCCCTTTATTCCTTTTATATAGACTTCTTTTATCTTATCCTTTACCTTGTATATATCTCCTGCATTTTCTTTTCCCTTTGCTTTTAAAATAAGCCCGTTTTCAGTCTTTTTAATTAAAATTCCTTTTAATGATTTTTTCAAAGCGCTTATTACTATAAGAGGAGTAATCCCAATGTCCTTCATTTTTTGTTTGTCAAATATTAATTCAATTTTTGCTTCTGCCATATTTATCAAAAGCTCAATTATTATTTCTTTTAATGTGGTTTCTTTGATGGTTAAAGCCATCCTTCTTATGTCCTTGCCTTGGCTGTATGGTTTTTTCAAGAAAATTTCCATCATTGGTGTTGAAATATTTTTTCTGCCGTCTAATATTTCTATTATTCTTGGCAGTCCAACAGTAATATTCATTTCAGCAACTCCAGCAAAATGGAATGTATTTAATGTCATCTGTGTTCCAGGTTCTCCAATTGATTCAGCTGATACTAAACCTACACATTCTCCAGCATCAATATGGGCTTTTTTGTATTCTTCATAAGTCTTTTCTAAAATCTTATTAACTCTAGTTTCAGCTATATCTTTTGTTTTTCCTTTTATCTCTTCAATTATACTAATAGGCAATTTATCCTTATATTTTGCAAATTCTTTAACCATTATTAAGCACCTGTTATGATCCTATCAACATTAATTTTTCCATTTTCACTCTTGCTGACATCTACACCATCTTCACCATAGTTAAACTGAATAATCTTTCCGCTTGCATCTCTTACTGTTCCATCATACTCAACTTTTAAATCCTGCATGGCATTAGCTAATCTTCTGTAAAGATAACCAGATTTAGGAGTACGCAAAGCAGTATCCATTAATGAGTCTCTTCCAGTTATTGCTCCAAAGAAAAATTCATATGGATTCATTCCTGTTTTGAATCCAGAACCAATAAATCCATGTGATTCCGGGCTTAGGTCTCCTTTTCTAAAATGTGATAAAGTTCTTCCATTATATCCTTTTTCAATTCTCTTTCCTCTTAAAGCCTGCTGGCCTATAAGAGCAGCCATCTGAGCTATGTTTAGATTATTTCCTCTTGCTCCAGATTCAGCCATAATCAATGAATGTGTTCTTTTTATAGAATATTCCATAACAACCTTTCCTGTTTCGTTTCTAATTCTATTTAAAATTTCAAGTATTTTTAATTCAAGTGTTTCTTTTGCACTTCTGCCTGGAAATACTTCCAAATTGCCTTGGTGATATAGATTTATCAAAGCATTTACATCATCATCAGCTTTTGTTATTAATTCTTTTATCCTGATTTTAGCATTTTCAGGAAGGTCAGAATCAGAAAGTGAGGTAGTAAATCCTCGTTTTAAAAGCACCTTGATTCCTAATCTGAAAATTTTTCCAAGAATTTCTATTGTCTTTTTTTCTCCATACCTTTTATGTATGCTTCTCAGCATTAATCCAGCTTCTCCGCCTATTGTGCTTTTATCTATTACTCCCTGGACAAGTTTTCCATCTTTGATTATAATCTCATCTTTTCCGTCTTTATCTTTTGCTTTTGATTTTCCTCTAAAATTAAAATTATCAGGCAAGATAACAGAAAAAATTTCTTTACCATCAACTTTTGCTTTATTCGGTAATTTTGAAAAGTCACTTATTCCTATTTTATAAAGAAGATCAACTGCTTCTTCTCTGCTTAATTCAGTCTCTTTTGTTAATAAATAATTGCCGCTTATTGCATCTTGTATGCTTCCAATAATGCTTAATCCATATCTTGGAGAAATCAATTGTGTCTGAACCTGCATTAATTGTTCTGCTTCTGCCCTGGCTTCTTCTGTCTGAGGAATATGAAGATTCATCTCATCTCCGTCAAAGTCTGCGTTGTAAGGAGCGCATACAGCTGGATTCAATCTAAATGTTTTTCCTGGCAGTACTTTGATTCTATGGCACATCATTGACATTCTGTGCAGCGAAGGCTGTCTGTTAAATATGGCTATATCTCCATCCATCAGATGCCTTTCAACAGCATAACCTACTTTAATTTCTTCCAGCAAGGCTTCTTTTGTTTCATCTGTTATCTTTTTCTTTTTTCCATCTGGTCTTACAATATAATTTACACCAGGATATTTAACAGGGCCCCTTTCAATAAATTTTCTTAGATACATATAATTCCATTCATTGATTATTTCAGGGACAGTCAGTTTCATTGCAACGCTTTTCGGAATTCCAACCTCATCTAAATCAAGCATTGGATCAGGAGAAATAACAGTTCTGCTGGAAAAATTTGTTCTCTTTCCAGCTAAATTATGCCTGATTCTTCCTTCTTTGCTTTTTATCCTTTCAGTGATAGTTTTTAATGGCTGCCCGCTTCTATGCCTTGCAGGAGGCAGTTGAGCTACATTATTGTCAAAGAAGGTAGTTACATGATATTGCAACAAATCCCACAAGTCCTCAATAATTATTTCAGGAGCTCCTGCATTTATATTCTCAAACAACCTTTGATTTATCCTTACAATATCTCCTAATTTATGGGTTAAGTCATCTTCTGATCTCTCGCCAGTTTCTAAAGTAATAGAAGGCCTCATAGTAACAGGAGGTATTGGCAGTACAGTTAAAACCATCCATTCAGGCCTTACTGATTTAGGATTTAATCCAAATATCTCTAAATCATCATCTGGTATTTTTTCCAGCCTTGTCCTGGCTTCAATAGGGCTTATCTTCTTTTCATTTTCAATAAAAGTTGTTGGTTTCTCCAATGTTATCTTTTGTTGTCTGGCTTTGCAGTAAGGGCATTTACTGATTGTTCTTAGTTTAGATAAAATATCTTTTATTGCCCCTCTTCTTGCTTCTAATCCTGCCTCTTCTTCTACTTTCTCCAGCTGATTCTTATATTTTTCAATCTTGTTTTGAGGGATTAAAATTCTTCCGCATTCTTTACAGGTGCTCCTCAACAAGTCAAACACAATATTCACAAAACTTATATGTATTATCGGCCTTGCTAATTCTATATAACCAAAATGGCCGTTGCATTCCTTTAGTTTGCTTCTGCATGTCTTGCATCTTAAACCAGGGTCAATAACTCCTAATCTTATATCCATTAATCCTCCGTCAACTGGGTAGCCTTCTTTATCATAAAGTTCAGGAGTGACAATCTTTGCAGAAGCCATGTTTTTAATATGCTGCGGGCTAAAGACTGAAAAAACAACACTGTCTACCTTTTTGTAGATATAATTTTGAGATATAATTATTTCTTCTCTTTCAGCAGGTTCTTCCTTTGATTTTTCTTTTGGTGTTTCTTCTTTTTCTGCCATTTTCTTTAGTATTTATTTTTTAATTTCAAAGCTGGATAAACACATAATGATTTAAATTCATCTAATACAAGTTTGAATGCATAACTAACTTCAATGTTGCTGACTTCTACATCTCCGCATATAGGACAGAAACTTTTGTTTTGTTTTTCATCATATATTGCAATTAATCCACATTTTTCACATACTGGAACAACTGTCCTGTCAGAATCAAATCTTTCTTTTAGCAGTAATGAAGCGCCGTGTGCAACAAAAGTGTCCTTTTCCATCTCTCCTAATCTTAATCCTCCTTCTTTTGCTCTTCCTTCTGTAGGCTGTCTTGTAAGCAATTGTATTGGACCGCGAGCTCTTGCATGCATTTTGTTTGCAACCATATGCTTTAACTTTAGGTAATACATATCTCCAACATAAATTTTGGCCTTGAATTCTTCTCCTGTTTGTCCGTTGTAAAGGGTTTCAAAGCCGTCTTCCCTGAATCCCATTGATAATAATTCTTTTCTTAATACTTCTTCTGGTTCAGAGCTGAATGTTGTTCCATCAATATATCTTCCGCTCAATGCACCTGTTTTTCCAGCTATTAACTCAACCATATGAGATATAGTCATTCTAGAAGGAACAGAATGAGGTGAGAATATTAAGTCAGGAACAATCCCATTAATTGAGAAAGGCATATCTCCTTCTGGCACTATTAATCCAACAACTCCTTTTTGTCCGTGTCTTGAAGTAAATTTATCGCCAATCTCTGGAATTCTTTGGTCTCTGATTCTTACTTGTACAAGTTTATTGCCTTCTGCATTTTCAGTTATTGAAACAAAATCAATAACTCCTTGTTCACCATGAGCAATTGATACTGAACTTTCTCTTCTGGTTGCAGCAGCTAGATTGTACTCATCTAAGCTGCTTAAGAATCTAGGCGGGCTTGTTTTCCCTATTACAACGTCTCCTTCAGCAATCTTAGCTTCAGGATAAATAATACCATCTTTTTCTAGATATCTATAATCCCTTTCGCTTTTATATCCTTTGACTTCTTTATCAGGAATACTAATCTCATCAACCAACCCTCCGCTGTACCTTAATTCTTCAGCGATGCTTGGCCTGTAATAAGTGCTTCTTCCAAATCCTCTATCAATACTTCCTTTGTTTAAAATAATTGAGTCTTCCATATTATATCCTTCATAACTCATTACAGCCACCACAATGTTTTGTCCTGATGGATGCAGACTATCACTATAGATATTATGCATCAAAGTCCTTACAATAGGAATCTGTGGTGTATGCAGTAAATTAACATCCATATCCATCCTTACCAAGAAATTTGCAGCATAAAAGCCAAGAGCCTGTTTTTGATTCTTGCTCCCCATATTAATTCTTGCAGGAGGGCTGTGATTCGCATAAGGAACTAAAGAAGTTGCTAATCCTAACATATTCATGGCTGTTATCTCTAAATGAGTATGTTCTGGTCTTAATTCATTTTCAGAAAAAGCAACCAATGTGTTTTCTTCTTCAGCTGCATCCAAAAATTCAATAACTCCTTGCTGGATTAGATCACTCCAGGTTATTTCACCTTTTTCTAATTGTTTAATATGTTTTTCAGTTAATAAAGGAATTCCATCTTTTACAATAATTAATGGCCTTCTTGCTCTTCCTTTATTTCCTTCAACTTCAATGATATTTGCTCTTTCGTTAAAGTGTATATTAGTATTATTTTTTATTGTGCCTTTTCTTCTTTCACTTTTAAATTGCTCTAAAAATAATACTGGATCTTCTATCTCTCCTACAAATTTACTGTTTAAATATATTTCAGTCATTTTATTTCTTTCAACCCAAAACTTTTAATTGTTTTTAACAGCTCCTCTTCATCACTATCATAGCTGGTTTTGCACAGTAAAGACAAATTCTTTCTTAAACCAATGTTTGTTCCTTCAGGAGTCTCAATCGGACACAACCTTCCAAGATGTGTTGCATGCAGTTCACGGGCTTCAAAATTTTCTTGAGAAGCACTTAGAGGAGATATTACTCTTTGCAGATGGCTCATTAATTCTAAGAAATTTAATCTTTGTATTCTTTGTGAAATACCTTTCCTTCCGCCAACCCATGATCCTGTTGCCATGCTGCTGTAAATTCTGTTGGTCAATAACTTTTCTCTTATTATTACCTTGATTGAAGGAAATTTTCCTCTTTTAACAATTCTTTGAAAATTATACAGCATATCTCCAATCAATATTTTTAAATTAACCCTTAATAGATCAGCCAATAAATCTCCTGCTAATTTTAATCTTTTGTTCATATAATGATCTTTATCATCTGTAGAAAGTTTTCCATTTGAAACATCAATAAACTTTTTCAGCATCTTGCATAAATTATAAGCCTTAAGTCTTCTATTGTTCTTAGAGATGCCTACATGCGGCAGGAGGTATCTGTCTAAGATTTCTTTCATTCTTTCAATTCTGATCTCTTTTGATTGGGTAATACCAATTGTTTTGGCAATTCTGTCAAGAGCATCTTCTTCTGTTTTTATATCAACAAATTCATATAAGTTAGTAAGAACATCATCATAACTTTTTTCAGTTGAAATCATATTCATGATCTCTTCATCTTTTAATATCCCTAATGCTTTTAACACCATGATAATTGGAACTCTTTTTACTCTTGTAAAGCTTAAATAGAATATCCCTTCTTTTGTTCTTTCTATTGTGTGAGGTATCTTAAATGCTCCTCTTTCAGAAAAAATCTTGCCAACATACGGGCTCGCTCCGACCTTTTCTTTGCTTACTAAAAATTTGTTTGCAGCAAGATCCTCTACAATTATTAATACCTTCTCTGTTCCATTTATAATGAAATATCCGCCAGGATCATCAGGGTCTTCTCCTAATTTAATTAATTCGTCTTGGTTTAAGGAATTCAAATGGCAGTATTTGCTTTTTAGCATTACAGGAATATTTCCTAGAAGTGTAGTAAATGATTCTCTTTGCACGCCATTTATATGAGCACTGACTTCAATATAAACAGGAGCTGAATAGCTTAATTTTCTTAATCTTGCTTCCATTGGATAAATTGCCCTTTTGCTTCCATCTGCTTCTGTTATTTCTGGCTTAGTGACCCATATCTTATCAAACCTTATTTTGAATTCTTCAATATCAGGAGGAATTATTGTTGGCTCTATTTCTTTATTTTCGCTTATGATATTTTGCAGTTCCTTCTCTATAAAATTATTATAAGATTCAATTGTAGAGTCTACAAAACTCTGTTCTTCAAAATATCTTTTTATCAGAATATTATTTTTATTCACTTATTACCCCTCTATAAAAAATAGATTCACCTGCAGTAGGACTTGGCCTGGTTATCTTTATAACATCTCCAACACTGACATTAAGTGATGCAATAGCAGGATCATCTTTTTTGATTTTTGGCAGTTCCTTTAAGCCAATATGATATTTTTCAAACAGTTCTTTTTTATCTTTTTCAGAAAGTTTTTCATGCTTTGGCATTAGAACATGATTTTTGATTACTATTTTTTTCCTTTTCACCATTCATTATCACTCCCAAAATAAAACGGGCCGGACGAGATTCGAACTCGCGACCACTGCATTTCATTCCTCTAATGTTAAAAGTGCAGTGCTCTACCAGGCTGAGCTACCGGCCCAACGCCCTGGCCGGGATTTTCATTTTTGCTCTTTATAGGGCTTAAAGCGTCGAACCCGGGTCGGGGCCTTTCCACCACACTAAATTATGTGGGCCGACAGGGCCCCATGATAGGCCACTACACTACCAGGGCAATTTTATGACTATAAATCCTTCTAAAAGTAAGATATACGCTTTTAAAGCCTATATTTTAGACTATTAGAAAGATTTGACGCGTCATTGTGCAAAGAATTTTGGCTTTGTTTATAAATGTTACGGAAAAATGTCAATTTTTCCGTAATTTCAAAACGCTAAAGTTTTGTATGTTACTGTTTTTTAACAAATTTAGTCAATTTAAACTAGAAATCCCCACCCCCGGATTCGAACCAGGAACCTTTCGGTATCAGCTGGCTCACTTTCATCCTTTATGCAAAATACACAGTCAGTGAGCGGTTTAAACCTACAGCCGAACGCTCTAGCCATTGAGCTAGGTGGGGTCTGAATAACAAGAATTAGTTTGATTTATAAAGTTTTCTTATACCTCAACACCTAA
>Ga0180437_10000751_pt1 | contig 59588 bp, 46 predicted proteins | sample SS_ome_4_FD_132410 | JGI IMG/M metagenome (GOLD analysis project Ga0180437, IMG submission 132410) | Hypersaline lake sediment archaeal communities from the Salton Sea, California, USA - SS_3_D_1 metaG | ecosystem: Environmental > Aquatic > Non-marine Saline and Alkaline > Hypersaline >...
AGGTAAAATATGAAAAGGATCAGAAGAAGACTCCCCGCCCTCTCCGACCGCTCTCCCCAGTAAAGGGCCAGCCACACCACCAGCGCCGTGAAAAACATCGAAAACGCATACACCTCCGCCTCCACCGCGTTGAACCAGAAACTGTCCGTGAAGGCAAAGGCCAGGGCACCAAACACGCCGCTGCCGTACAGGATCACCCGGTCCTCCCAGTTCTGGGCATCTCCCCGCCAGCGCCGAATCAACTGAACGATGATCAAATACGTCAACAGAACCGTGGCCACACTCGTCAGGACCGAAAACACGTTCACCCGCAGACCCATATCTCCAAAAAACGGGAGCATCGTCAAAAACCGGCCGATCACGAGATAAAGCGGCGCTCCCGGCGGGTGCATCACACCCAGTATGCGGCTGCAGGCGATGAACTCACCGCAGTCCCAGAAGGATGTCGTCGGCGCAACCGTGCGAAAATATACCACCAACGAGAATAAAAAGACAAAAACGCCCCCAAGTATGTGTACCCTGCGATTCATTCCCATCGCTTCCGAATCCATCCGTTCCTTCCAAAATACCATAGAATAAAAAAGATACGTCTATTTTAAGATGAAATCAAGAAATATGTCACCCATCATCAATTCTTATTCGGAGGACGCTTTGTCTTTTTTCTTGGTCTTGGGCTTCGACTTCGGCTTCGCCTTGGCTTTCGGTTTGGAAGCCTCCTCAGCTTTTACCTCCTCCTTCTTCTCTTCCGGTGCTTCGGCAGGTTTTTCTTTCTCTGCCACCTCCTCTTCCGCTTTCTTTTCTTTCTGTTCCTTATCGATCTCGGCCACGAAGTTTAGCTGGAGCTCACTGATGACTTTATCGATAAAATTTCTTTCGTCGTCGGACAGGTTGCCTTTGGTCTTTTTTCTCATCATCTCCAGCAGATCGATGGAAAACCGGGCCTGATTCAAATCTTTCTCGATTTTATCTGTCAACGGATTTTTAATCTTACCCATCTGCTGCCAGGCCGCCGTCTGGAACGTAAAGACCAACTGCATGAACAAAGCGGCGTTCTTTTGATCGTCTGTCGTCATGACAACCTCCATCCCTTTTAGCCGTTTCTCTGTACAAACAAACGATACCCGCTCCCCGCCTACATACAATTATAAACACGAAAGATCGTAAAGTTCATGAAAAGGTGAGGTTCGTGTATCTCGTGCATTTCATCGATGTAGTCCACTCCCCTGAGGATTCATCCCACGTGCATCAACCCGAACCTTTCCCTGTACCGTTTTTGATAGGTCTCGCGAACTCTCCGGTTCTCCTGTTTTTCCAGGTGGGGATCCTCATCGACGAGACGAAGCGCTTCTTTCCTCGCCTCATCCAGGATGCGACCGTCGGTAGCCAGATTGGCGATTCTCAAGTTCAAGCTTCCGTGCTGACGTGTACCGAACAGTTCTCCGGGTCCCCGTATCTGAAGATCCACCTCGGCGATGCGAAATCCATCGTGGGTCTCCACCATGGTCTGGACGCGCTTCAGAGCATCCTCGGATAGATAGCCCTGGGTCAGGAGTATGCAGGTGGACAGCTCTGCCCCTCTGCCAATCCGGCCACGGAGCTGGTGAAGTTGTGTCAGACCAAACCGCTCGGCATGCTCGATGAGCATGACCGTGGCGTTGGGCACATCCACCCCCACTTCCACGACTGTCGTGCTGACCAGGATATGTATCTCGCCGTCCTGGAACGACCGCATCACGTCATCTTTCTCCTCGGATTTCATCCGGCCGTGTAGGAGGGCCACACGAAACTCAGGGAAGACATGCCGGGCCAGGTTCTTGTACCCGGCCGTGGCATCCGCAAGATCCATCTTCTCCGATTCTTCCACCAGGGGATAGACGATATAGGCCTGCCTGTTCTTTTGGACTTCATCCCGAATAAACTGGTAGATGGCCTGCCGGCTCTCTTCCTTTCGCCAGACGGTTCGTACGGGTCGGCGTCCCTTGGGCAACTCGTCAAGGACAGAGACATCCAGATCGCCGTACAGCGTCAACGCCAGCGTACGCGGGATGGGCGTTGCTGTCATGACCAGAACGTCGGGGTGGACGCCCTTCAGCCGGAGGTGGGCCCTCTGCATCACACCGAATCGGTGCTGCTCGTCGATGACGACCAGGCCGAGGTTTTTATACGTCACACCTTCTTGAACCAGGGCGTGCGTACCCACGACGATATCAATCTCACCCTCGGCCAGGTTCTTCAGGATCGTCCGCCGTTTTGCACTTTTCTGCCCGCCCTTGAGCAGAACCACCCGTACATCCGATCCCTCCAAACAACGACGGACCGTTCGAAAATGCTGCTCGGCCAGAATTTCGGTCGGTGCCATCAGGGCAGCCTGATACCCGTTCTCCACGGCCACGAGCATGCCCACCACAGCCACCACCGTTTTTCCAGATCCGACATCCCCCTGAAGCAATCGGTTCATCGACCGACTGGTCTTCATATCCTCCCTGATTTCCCCGAGCACCCGCTTCTGCGCATCGGTCATGTCGAAGGGAAGGTCCTCGATAAACGTTTTGGCCTGCTCTCCCACACGAGAAAACGCGATTCCTTTCTGCTGGACGTCCCGGTTTTTCCTGTGGAAGGCTAAGAAAAGCTGAATGAAGAAAAGCTCCTCGAATTTTAACCTGCGCTGAGCCTCGGAGAACAGACGCCAATCCTTAGGAAAATGGATATTCTCCAGAGCATGTCCCAAGGGAATGAGGCGTTGCTTCTTTAAAATATCCTCCGACAGCGTCTCCGGTACCGTCTCTCCCAGCCGATCCAACGCTCCCCGGAGTACGCGGCGAAATCCCCGGCTGTCCAGGCCACTCCGTGACAAGGCCTCCGTAGACGGGTACATGGGTATGATTCCTCCCGTGTGGAGGGGACTGGATTGATCGTCCTCCGATATCTTGTCGTACTCGGGATGGACCAGTTGAGGGCCTCGGTACATCGTCACCTTCCCGCTGAAGGCCACAGTCTCTCCCACGTGAAACACGCCGGACATGTAAGACACCGCTTGAAACCAGACGCATTGAAGAATGCCCGTATCGTCCCCCACGGTCACGACGTATCGGTTTCTCCGCCCCTTTTTAACGCCACATGCGAGCACTTTCCCCACCACCGTCGCTTCCTCCCCCACCCGGAGCGAACGGATCGTCGTTATCCGGCTGCGGTCTAGATACCGGCGGGGTAGATAGAAAAGCAAATCCTCCACTGTAGTTACATCGACGCGTGCCAGGAGGGTTGCCCGTTTGGGTCCGATCCCCTTGACATACTGGACCGGTGTATCTAATGTGAGCGTGGTTTGGGAAGCCATCACGATCCAAACGAACGAATTCAGGCGAAATCGAGAATTTCCAAAGATTAATAACGGAGTATAACAGAATAATCCAGTGTGACCTCTCCCTTGGCCGGCACCCGAATCGTGAATTCCGCTGTTCGGGCATCCTTCTTCACGAAGGGATGCGACTGCCGGACGATCTCCCAGTCACCGTAAAAGTGTTCGACGACGACGATATGCACGTCTTCCTCTTTGTGGTTTCGAAGGGAGATCCGGTAGGAATCCTCCCGGGATCGACTACTGATTTTCTTCGACGATTCTTGGACGCGCTCCCCCACGAGATCAAACGCGTTTCCCAGGAAAACCCGAACTTTCTCATCCACGGGCGTGTGATCGATCAGGTCTTCGCCCACGAACTCCAGGGCGCCATCCACATCTTCTTTGTACACCCGCATCTTGCCCTTTGGCAGCGGCAATCCCAGGCCGTCTTGCTTGGCGTTTTTAAATTCCAGGTGCACCCGGACCTTCTTCTCGTATCGCGCGCCGTCGTACAGAAAAATTTTCCGAGTCTGGGTTTTGGCCGGAGGGAACAGGGAAATCTGCTTTGTCTGGTTGTTCTTCAACGTGGTTCTCCGTTGCAGCGTGTACAGGTGGTATTCGAAGAACGCCCGTTCCTCGAATTCTGGCGCCGCTATCAGCAACTCCTCCTGGCCCTTCCGCAGACGCATTTGGTCGATTTGCCGCCTGGGTTCAACGATATGCACGTCTCCGGCCACAAGTTTGAGTTTGGCATCCTTGTACACGGCCCCGCAATGATTCTCCAGGGATACCCAGCCGCTCAGGTCCACGTGTCTGTCGTCCCGATCCACCACTGCTACATATTCGGCGTGCCAGTTGATTCCTTCGGTGAGGTAGCTCAGTTCGGTCTCATGCTCGCCCGATCTCCCGTTTTTCACCATCCAGATTAAAGTGGGACGCGTGATGAGTCCCTCGGGCAGCCTGGGGAAATCAAAATGCTGCACGTTTTCACCCCGGACGATCTGAATGCCGCCCTCTTTAGTCTGGAGGATGATGTCCGACGCGGAAGCACTGAGAAGTGTGCCGCCAAAGACCTCGCCTTTGTCTGTGACCAGCCGTATGTCCTCATCGATGTATTTTCCCATGATTTTCTGCGCATTCACGAGATCGTATTCGTAGTTCTGTTCCAGGATACTCAACTGGTCGGGTGCGGTCAAGGATTTGAAATGCACGGACGTGGGATCGATACGCGCCGCCACGTCGGTGAAGGAAACCGTCGTGGTCCCCTTTTCCATGGACAGCGTCCTCACCTCCCTAACCAGAGCCCGGTTCTGGTTGTAAACGGTCAGTGACACATCCTGAGCCAGAGTCATCCCTGCCCATGCACAAAGAAACACCCATACGAAACATTTTCCATTCATCACAAATCCCTCCTCTTCACGATGGGTATATCGATAATCTTATTCATCAACGGATACGACACGACGTTAAACGATATGTATGCGAACGAATAGCTCAAATGGATCGTTGATTCAACTCCCCAGGGCTTCTAGATTCGACTTTAACTTATTCAGCTTTTCCTGGAAATCGGCCTGTTTTTTCTGTTCTTTTTCCACGACATCCGGAGGAGCCTTCTGGACGAATTCCGTATTGGCCAGTTTTAGGCGAAGGCCCTGGACTATTTTCTCGAGGCGCTCCATCTCCTTGGTTATGCGTTTTCTTTCCATATCGAGATCGATGAGACCAACCAGCGGAACGAAGACTTCCATATCCTCGACGAGGACGGTGGCCGCCTCCCGCGGCTTTTTCAGGTCTGACCCGAATTCCATCGACTCCACGCCCGCCAGACGTTCAAAATACCCCTGGTAGGGTCTGAGAAGCCCGAGTTTTTTCTTCGAACCCCGTATCAACACCCTCGCTTTCTTATCCTGGGGTACGTTCATCTCTCCTCGAATATTCCTCACAGCACCGATGATCTGCTGGAGCAACACCATCACGTCCTCGGCCTTTTTGTCGATCCAACGGTCGTCGGAAACGGGATACGGCTGACGCATGATGGTAACCGGTTTCTCATCTTCTACCGGATGTTTGGGCAGTGCTTGCCATATCTCCTCGGTGATAAACGGCATGAACGGATGGGTCAGTCTCATGATGTTGTCCAGAACCGTGATGACGACGGTCTGTGCCACTTGCCTGTCCTGGGCATTCTCTTTATCATACAGACGCGGCTTGATGAGCTCCAAATACCAGTCGCAGAACTCGCCCCAGATGAACGCATGGAGACTGCGCGTGGCATCGTTGAACCGGAAGGCGTCCACGCCCTTGCGCACCTCCTGGATGGCCCGTTGGAGCCGGCTGAGGATCCATCGATCCGCCAAGTCCAGGGCTTCCGATTCAATACGCTGTATATCCAGAACGTCCTGCCCCTCATCCATATTCATCAGGACGAAGCGGGACGCATTCCACAGCTTATTGCAGAACTTCTGCCCGAACTCCACCAGAGTGTGGTCGAAATGGATATCGCCGCCCAGGGGAGTCAGATATACCATCGTCAACCGGACGGCATCGGCGCCATAAGCCGGAACGCCTCCTTTGTAGGTCGGATTCTTCGCCGAGAAATCCTTGACGGTTTCCGCATTGGCCGCCTCGATGAGCCAAAGAGGATCCGGAGAGTTACCCAGGGATTTGGACATCGTCCTTCCCGAAAGATCGCGAATCATGCCGTTGAAATACACGTCGCTGAAGGGGATGTCGCCCATGAACTCCAGCGAAGACATGATCATCCGCGCCACCCAGAAGAAAATGATGTCCGGGCCCGTGGCCAGGGTATCGGTGGGGAAAAAGGCTTTCAAGTCCATGGTTTCGTCGGGCCACCCCAGGGTGCTGAAAGGCCAGAGCCATGAGGAAAACCAGGTGTCCAGAACATCGGGGTCTTGGACGGGTGCATCCAGGCCGCATTCGGGGCATGTTTTCGGTTCATCACGGCTGACGAATACGTGCCCGTTGCCGCAGGTCCAGACGGGAATGCGGTGTCCCCACCAGATCTGACGGCTGATGCACCAATCCCGGATGTTCTCCATCCAGTAAAAATAGGTATCCTCCCACTGTTTGGGATGAAATCGAATCCGACCTTCCCGCACGACACGGATCGCCGGCTCGGCCAGAGGCTTCATCTTCACGAACCACTGTTCCGACAGGAATGGCTCGATGATCGTGTTGCACCGGTAGCAGTGAGGAATCGGTGTTAATCGGGGCTCCTCGCCTCGAAGGAGTCCGAGACGATCCAAATCTTTGAGTATCCTCTTCCTGGCCTCAAACCGGTCCAGATCCTTGTACGCACCGGCGTTCTCATTCATCATTCCGTTCTCATCGATGACGGAAATTTGCGCCAGATCATGACGAAGCCCTACTTCGAAATCGTCAAAATCGTGGGCCGGTGTAATTTTCACAGCGCCGCTTCCCTTTTCCGGATCGGCATGCTCGTCGGCTACGATGGGAATAGGTCTGTCCATCAGGGGCAGGACGGCCGTCTTGCCGATGAATCGTGTGTACCGCTCGTCGTCGGGATGAACGGCTACGGCCGTATCCCCCAGCATTGTTTCGGGCCGTGTCGTCGATACGGTAATCATCTCATCGCTTCCCTGTATGGGGTATGCGATGTTCCAGAATTTCCCATCGACTTCTTTATTCGGTGCCTCTTCGTCGGCCAGAGCCGTCCGGCAGCGGGGGCACCAGTTGATCAGCCGTCGCCCTCGATAGATCAGCCCCTTCTCGTACAACCGGATGAAGACTTCTTTGACGGCCCGGCTAAGGCCTTCATCCATCGTGAACCGTTCGCGATCCCAATCACACGATGCTCCCAGCTTCTGAAGCTGTTTCAGGATAATCCCGCCGTACTTGTCTTTCCATTCCCATACGCGCTGGATGAGTTTCTCCCGTCCCAGCATATGCCGGTCCAATCCTTCGTCCTTTAAGGCTGCCTCCACCTTGTTCTGCGTAGCGATGCCGGCATGATCGGTTCCAGGTAGCCAGAGGGCTTCGTATCCATCCATTCGCTTCCAGCGGGTGAGCAGGTCCTGCACGGTATTGTTGAGGATGTGGCCCATCGTCAGCATTCCTGTCACATTGGGAGGCGGAATCACGATGGTATACGTCGGTTTTTTACTGTTGGCATCGGCATGGAAGAACCGATGTTTCATCCAATACCCATACCATTTATTCTCCACCTTCTTCGGATCGTAAACCTTAGCCAATACATTTTTCGACATACACCGTCTCCATCTTCTCTGTAATGTACGGAGATTAAAAAAAAACGTCTCTCACTGCCATTCGAAACGTATTAAAAGTTAAAGAAATATAAACATTTTGTCAACACATATGTTGAGCGACTGACGGATTGGATGACATGGGTATTCTATCTCAGAATTCGAGCTCTTCAGGAGTTCAGCGATATTTTTCATTTTGAAAACAAATGTTAAGAAATCGATACAATTTGGAAATGCAATGGAAATGGTGCCTAGGATGACCGAAGGGCCTATCTATTTATTATTTATATATTTAGTGCTTTTTATCTTTTTTGGCATAATAATTGATTGACTTTTTGGCAGTGATGAAAACCTCCTTTCCTCTCTATCCCTTGTTTGGTCCGTGCTGAGCTTAAAAGCACGGACTTTTTTTATGCATCTGTGATTGAATCCTTGCCGTGATGTGTGCTTGTCTGATAGAAAGAAATGACCGATAATTTCTGGGATAACTAGTGAACAGAGATATCTGTGAGACGATCAAGCCGGGAATCGATACGTTGATTCGAAATCGGCGTAAGAGGTTGAGGGCGTTTGCGCCCTATCCACTCACAGTGCAGACGGGTAACACTCCCTTCTCCATCGATAATTCAGCGTGGAAAGTACGATTGGTATACATGCGATATTGTATGATGGAACGCAGTTGCCCGGTAGACTAATAGTTTCTAGGCAGGCGTAACAATCGAATCAACGATGCATAATAGAAGGAAAGACGGCGTCCTTTATTCGTCAATTTGACTTTCTCGGCACTTTCTTGTATCACGCGGGCGTCTAAAAAGTCGGCCACCCGCCGGTCGAAGACTTTGTCGTAGCCATACTGGGCCTTCCAATCCTCCTTGGAAAGCCCTTCCCCCATGTGCTCCCGCAATACCAACGCCATGTGGGCCGAGGGCGAACGGTCGGCACAGACAGGGCCGGAAAATCCATAAAAGCCCAGGATGAACACGGCGGATATCATGACTCCCAGGGTTCCAACCAAGAAGGTGGAGAAAGACGAATAGGCATGCCGGATGACGAATACAACGATGAGCAACATGATGAGTCCAGAGATGGCGATGAGAACATTCAACGTGGTGGCCAGGCGTTTTCCGCCAGCTTTCCGAACCACGATTACGTGAAGCACAAAGAAGACCAGCAGATAAATGGCCAGACTGCCGAAAAAGCAAGCCAGATCCATCAAAATGATCTTGGTCATCGGAGAACCCCTTTTACGTGTTTAAAAAGCGAAGGCCGATGGACTCACCTCTCAGACTCAAACAGATAAGCCCCGCAGCCCGGATACGTATAAGACCGGATGAGACGGCCTGAGGATTCGGCCATAGAGACCATCAGCGCGTCTTCGTCACCCACCACATGGGAGAAGATGAGCCAAAACCGGCGCCCTTTCTCCGGAATGTGTGATTCGAGAAAATCCCGGATTTGCTCGACCTGTCCTCTCTGCGTCCACGGTTGGACGACGGCCTGATCCATATAGGAAGAAAAATAATACTGAAACTGAACTTCTGCCGCGTAATAAACGAGGAACACATCGTCTTCGGAGGCATCGGGTTGGACGGCTGCGGATAAACTCCTGACGGCCTCTTCCGAATCCTCGATGTGCTGAAAGCCCCGTGTGAGAATCCAACTCTGGGGAACCAAGAGAGTGATAAACGCCAAGAGCACGACCAGGCGCGGTACCTTTGTCTTCACAGAGTCCTTAACCAGTTCCAGGCCCGAGGCTACCAGCATTACAAAAAACGGCAGCGCGAAAAGCATCACACGGATTGGCCCGTACGGCCATTTTTGAAACAACGCTACACCCGCAGAGAGAATCACAGGTCCCCAGCAAACGGCACACAGGACGGCTTGCTTCTTCTTCAACAACCAAGCCGTTCCCAGCAGAATCAGGAATAGACCGATGAGTCCTCCCTGGTAGCTCCAGAAGAAATACCCCAGCATCGCGGTGGTGTTGGTGAAGGCCCACTTCAAAACCGTCCAGGGTAGAAGGCTCTCGGGAAAGCTGCCTTCCCAGTAGAACATATCCTGGCGCGATCCCGCTTTGGGCAGATAGAGAAACACACCAAGGGCGATCATAAAGAGGGCCAGAGGAATCAGGCCAGTCATCTTCTGCCGCAAATCCTGGAATGATCTTTTCTGAATGTCGCGAACGACGAGGAGGACAGCAAAGGTGACCACCACAAAGACCGCGGGCAAGCTGAGGGTGACAGACACAAAGGCGACGACAATCCAGACCCACCAATTATTACGGCTAGGTTGGCAGAGGTATGCCAGGGCCGACAGCAGGAGAATAACGCTGCAGAAAAAATCCGTGGCGTACGGATGGGCGTTGGCACCGTACTCGATCAAAGGAATGGAGGAGGCCGTTAAAATGCCCGTCAGCACGGCGGTCATCCGGGAAAAATGCTTCCATACCAGCCTCAGCATGACGAGCAGCCCAGCCACGGCCGTGATGAGGGGGAACAAACGCAACACCCACTCGGCATCGCCCAGTAGCAGGACCAGCGTGTACGAGATCAGGTAAAAAAGCGGTGCCGAAGGCGCACTCTGGTACGTATAACCCTGGGGAAAATTTTGAAGGTTTCTGGCGAAGAATGCCTCGTCCAGGAGCAACGACTTGACATGAATACCGTTGACCATGGCTAGTACGCTGAGAACGACGGCGATGGATAATATACCGTACGATACCCGGTCGAGAAACGGCGAATGCTCTGAGAGGATGTCCTTATCACCGAGTCGTGTCGAGATATCTTTCGCCTCTTCGGATAGCTTCCGCTTTTCTGATTCCTTTTCCATAACCTCTCTGAATACCCCTTTTTTATTCAGGATGGTTCTTTATCGTTCTTATGATGATTCTACAACCAGGTGGCATACACATCCGGCCGGCGATCCTTCAGGAAATGATTTCGCGCATGGGACCGGGCCACCTCGTCCAGATCGATGTCAGCCATCAGAATGTCATCCTTCTCCGCAGGAGACTGGGCAACGATTTTACCGCTGGGATCGGTGATGAACGATTTACCCTCGAACGTGATGCAGGGCTCCCTGCCCACACGATTGCACAAAGCCGTGAAGTAGCCATTCTGGAATCCGGCGATTTGCAGTTCGGCCTCGTACACACCCGGCGGCCATTCGCCCACGGCACCCGCCTGGGGAACGACGACCAGCTCGGCACCCAGCGTACCCAGCCTCCGCATGTACTCGGGAAAGTGCCGATCGTAACAGATAGACACGCCGATCTTGCCCACGGGCGTATCGTAGACCATGGGCGATCCGTCGCCAGGGGCGTAGTATCCCTGCTCGTGGAAACACGGTGCTTCGATGATGTGGAGCATCCGTGTGACGCCCAGAATCGACCCGTCGGCATCGATGACAGGGGAGGCGTCATACGTCTTCTCGCCATCTCGCTCAAAAAAGTTCAATACCGTCACCATCCCGTGCTTCCGGGCCAGATCGGTGAACAAGTCCGTTGTCGGACCGGGAATCGGTTCGGCCAGGTCTTTCACATTCCCACCAGCCGGACGCTGAGGGTAAAACGGCGAGAAGGCCAGCTCGGCAAAGACGACGAGATGGGCTCCCTTCTTGGCTGCTTTTTCGAACGCCTCTGCACCGCGACGTCGATTCTCATCGATATCCTCGGTGGCGTGCTGCTGAATCAACGCGATTCTCAACGGTCGGCTCATCGTTGTATTCCTCTTATCATGGAATATCGTTTGTTCATGTTCGAATCTTGGATGCTCGTAAATCCATCATCACAATCAGATAAGAACGTCCCGTTTTTTCATTTGGATGTCGTGGTTGATTCGTTGTTCGAATCCGGATGTTTATCACGTCATTCTTGAGGCTTCATTCAGGGCTTTCCGTTTTCTCCTCATCTCGGGACCAATCTTCTGGATTGGGATGCTGGAGATGAAAATCTGTGGCATCCTGGAAAGCCTTGGCCACGGCCAAGGTCTTGCCCTCTTCGAACAGATGGCCGATGAAGCTGATGCTCACGGAATTGCCCTCTCCATCACCACCGATGGGAACGACCACACAGGGATGTCCGGTCAGGTTCGTCAGGAGGAGCACATAACCACCGAACGAAGGTGTGACGAACACATCGATGTCTTTCATCTTCTCGTGCATCTGCTCCATCAAGAGTCTTCGTGCACGGTTGGCCTGGATGTACTCCACGGCAGGAATCAAACGGGACGTGCGGAATGAATTGGGCCATGCGTTCTTCGTCTGCCGGACGAGCAGGTCGTCGCGGTTGCTCCGGGTGAGGCCATCGAAGGCGGCCGCCGACTCGGCGCTCAAAATAAAAGCCAATGAATTAACAGGGAAGTCGGGTAACTCGACCGGGATGAGATCGACTCCTAATGAACGTATCGTCTCCAGGACCATCTGATGTTTATCGGCGCGGACAGTATCCTCCTCGAATGCGGTCTTGAGATATCCGATGCGGAGGTCTTTTAATTTCATTCTTGGATCCCACCGGAACGGAAGATCGACCAGGGTCAGGTCTTTCCCGTCGGGGCCAACGATGGCGTTAAAGACGATGGCGCAGTCTTCCACACTCCGGCAGATGGGTCCGATCTTGTCCATGCTCCAGGACAGGGTCATGGCACCGTGACGGCTGACACGGCCGTACGTGGGTCTGAGGCCGGTAACCCGGCAGCGCGTGGAGGGAGAGATGATAGAGCCCCATGTCTCCGTGCCGATGGCAAATCCCACGAGTCCTGCGGCTGTGGCCGATGCCGATCCCGCCGACGAACCGCTGGAACCCTGTTCCAGGTTCCATGGATTCTTCGTCTTCCCGCCAAACCAGACATCCCCCATGGCCAGGGCACCCATGGAGAACTTGGCCACCAACACCGCACCTGCCTCCCGTAGCCGCTCGACAACAGTGGCATCCATGTCGATAACTTGATCCTCGTACGGTGCCGCGCCCCAGGTCGTTTTGATTCCCTTGGCAGCCAGCAGGTCTTTTGCCCCGTAGGGAATGCCGTGAAGGGGGCCTCTGTAACGTCCCCGCCTGATCTCTTCATCGGCCCTCTTGGCTTGCTCCAGGGCCAGAGCCTCTGTGAGAGTGATGACACATTCCAGTTTGGGGCCGTATGTCTTCAAGCGCTCCAGATACATCATCGTCAGCTCGGTGGACGTGATTTTACGGGATTTGATGAGCTGTGCAAGAGCCGTCACCGGATAGAAGGCGACATCCTCAATGTTCTCCGGTCTCTCGATCTTCATGGATTTGGACAGCGAAAAACCGCCCTTTTTCTTCTCGAAATCCATTCCTGGCAGTATGGGGCTAAAAGCAACGGCCGGCGACACACTGTTATCCAAGGATATCTTCCGGATATCGTCGTATCGGGACAGGTTGCGCTCAACGCCCTCGACCATCATTTTCCGCTCCTGGCGGTCAAAATTCAGTCCGATCAGCTTCGCGGCTACATCGATACTCCTGCGGGAAACTTTTTTGTCTAGAATGAGCACGTACACATTCAGGAATATACTCAAAACAAAAAGCATGATAAGAACGATGCAGACAATGAGCCGACTTTTCTTCTTTCTCGGGGTCTCCTCTGTCATTCGCGGCCTCCGGGAACAACCGTTTCTTTTCTTCTTTCTTTCATAACTTTCTTGGAAACTAAAAAAAATCCACTAAAAGTCAAGGAATAAAAAAATCGGCGAGATGCAGAACACCTCGCCGATTTAATAGAAGACGTTTAACCAGATTTTACTTCACGAAAATCATCCGTTTCACATCGGTGAATACGCGCTGACTGCCCATGGAAGCCCTTGCATCCATCCGATAGAGGTATACACCGGTCGCAACCTGACGGCCCGACGTGTCCCGTCCGTCCCATCTCACAGAATGATATCCTGCCGGTTTGATTCCAGTGGCGAGGGTTCGGATTTCCTGACCGTGAATATCGTAAATCGTGAGCGTCACTTGCGCCTGATGCGGCAGTTGGTATTCGATAGTCGTTTCCGGATTAAACGGATTGGGGAAGTTTTGTGAAAGCGAGAACATAGAGGGTATCGCTCGGCTGTCTGTTTCTTCAGGAACGTCCGTACCCGAGCTCACCACTATCTGATAATCCTCGACTTCGCCGTAACCACCCGGACCTCCAGGCCCTAGCTCTTCATCCGCGCTGTACCGGAACCGAATATACGTACTGCCAGTAGGCGTGCCGGGAGGAACAGTGACAGGCAGGTTGTACGTACCCTCTATGATATCCATACCGGCATCGCCGAGAATGGCTTCACCGGGATCATCCCAATCGCCGTCGGCGTTTATGTCGATCCATACACGGAGTTTACCCGATCCATGGGCCGTCAGGGAGATGACCGCCGGCTGATTCAGATAGAGCGTCGGAATGACAACACCGTCTTCGTCGTCCAGACCGTCGGCATCGTCACCATCGGCGAGTGTCGTCGGTATTCCATCACCTTCCCCATCGACAGATTCTCCTAAGTAAATCTCATCGCTGATGGGATGGTATGCCCCTCCTGCGTGATAGTACGTCGGGTAATCTGGACTGGGAGCATCGCCGAAATCGAATTCACCGGCATTAACCATGACTCTGTAATCTTCGACTTCTCCAGGCGTTCCCATACCACTCGGGCCGATCTCCCGATCATGACAATACCGAAAACGCGCAAACGTCCATCCGATATCTGTGCCTTCAGGAACATGGATGCCCAGTGAATGGGTTCCTTCGGTCAGGTCGATACCGTCGAAGACTTTCTCGTCCCCTTCTTCCCAAATGTCATCATCATCAAAATCGATCCATCCATGGAGTATCCCCGGCTTGTGTGCGATCACCGTGATCGTAGCTGGATGACCCGGTTTTAGGATGGGAATAAAGACTCCATCCTCATCATCTGCACCGACGTTATCATCGTTCGTTGCCTCTGTGCTTGGCACTCCATCGGACTCTCCGTCCACGGCATAACCCAAGTATGTCCAACCATCGATGGGATGGACAGCTCCTTGGTTGGCCAGTGTCGTCGCGAAGAAAGGCTCCGGTGCATCCCCGAAGTCGTACTGGGGTTCCACAACCTGGACAAGATAATCCTCGACTTCGCCTCCACCCATGGCACCATAGTACGTGAGGTCTGGCGCCGTGGATATTCGGAAACGGGCATACGTGGGTCCTATAACGGCTTCTTCAGGAACGACAAAGTTCATCATATTCGTTCCCGGAGGTACGACAACGCCGCCCGGATACAATGCCCAAAGCTCGTCCTCAGGATCATCCCAGTCGCCATCGGCGTTGAAATCGATCCATCCTTTAAACCAGTAATTGAAACCGGGAATGGTGTTTCGGACGAGCACCTTTATCGTAGCCGTCTCACCGGGTATCAAGTTGGGTATATCTACGCCGTCTTCATCATCCGTGTCGTTCAGGTCGTCTCCCTGCGCATTTGCATCCGGCTGTCCATCATACTCCCGATCGGTCAACAAGCCGAGACCGAATTCGGTGGGTACGACGTGACGCGCGCCATCGTTGGAAAGGAGCGTCGCATAATGATGACTGTCGTCATCCGGTGCATCGCCAAAATCCCACTCCACTTCCAGGATTTCCACACGGTAATCCTCGACTTCACCCGGCATTCCGAGGCCGTCGTACGTTAACGTTGTGTCCTCACTGAAACGGAAACGGGCGTACGTGGGACCCGGCACCGCATCGACGGGAATGGCGATACTGAAATCGCGGGTTTCATCGCTCAAGGGTACGCCCGTGATGATGAACTCGCCGGTATCATTCCAGTCACCACTGGCGTTAAAATCGATCCATGCATAAAGGTAACCCGTCCCATGAGCCGTGACTCGGATGTTGGTATCCCAACCCTGCCTGAACGTGTTTAAGAATTCTACGCCGTCTTCATCATCGATGCCAGTCGTATCATCTATGGTCGCATCGATGCCCGGCAGACCATCACCCTCTGTATCGACGTCCGATCCCAGGTAGATGTAAAAACTCTTCTGATGGCGGGCTCCGTTGTTGGCGAGAAGCGTGGCATAATGATGTGTGTCATCATCTGGTGCATCGCCAAAATCATACAGGGGCTCCTGGATGATGACCTTATAATCTTCTACTTCTCCGCCTCCCTGGCCACCATACCCAATGTCTGTGCTTGTACCGATACGAAAGCGGGCATACGTGGTACACGGTTCCGCATTGACTGGAACAACAAACATTAATTCGTTCATGCCTTTAAGGACATTCACGGCTGCCATGGGTGCCCACAGCTCATCCATGGGATCGTCCCAATCGCCGTCGCCGGTAAAGTCGATCCAGCCTTTAAACCAAAAATTGAACAAGGGATCTAACGAACTGGAAACGGATACGCTGAGGGTGCACACGGTTCCTGGTATTAAATCCGAAATAAGGATCCCATCTTCGTCATCCGAGCTATCCAAGAGGTCATCACCTTCCGCGTTGGGATCTGGCTGTCCGTCATACTCCCGGTCGAACAATTCGCCAAACCAGAAACCGCTCTGGACACTCCGGGCTCCGTTGTTCACCAGCAACGTCGGATAGTGGTTCGTATCATCATCGGGTGCGTCCCCAAAATCCCACTCCTTTTCGACGATTTCTACCAGATAGTCCTCGACCTCTCCCTTCATCCCATCGCCATCGTAACCCAACGTGGATTCCTCACAGTAGCGAAATCGGGCGTACGTATACCCCGGTGTGGCATCGATGGGAATATCCATCGATAGATTATGCAAGCCATCCGAGAGGAGAACACCGGCAAAGATCTGTTCGCCCGCGTCGTCCCAGTCCCCGTCGGCATTAAAGTCGAGCCATCCATGGAGGTACCCAGTACCGTGTACCCTCACCTCTATCGGCACTTGGTTATAACCCTGTGCCAATGTCGGTGGAATAGCCACGCCCTCCTCATCGTCCGTACCGTCGGTATCATCACCCTCGGCAAATACATGCGGAATTCCGTCATTCTCAGCGTCGGAAAAATACCCCAAAAAGATGTCTGTGCTGGTGGTATGGCGTGCTCCGTTGCTGGCCAGGAGCGTCGGATAACTGTACCCATCGCCGTCGGGCGCATCCCCAAAATCTGTTCCTCTTTCGAGGACGACAATGTATTTCACCTTCAGCTCGATATCTGATGTATTTTGTCTAATCGCCTCTTGATCCCAATATTTTTCGTCACCATCCTCGGGTTCTTGTGTCGTGATAGTGAGTGAAACATCGTAAGCTCCCGGTGTGTGATATTCTATAAACGGCGGGTTTTGGCCGTTGAAAGCCGAGGGTGATCCTCCGGGGAAATACCATTCCCAAGAGACAATGGGCTTGGGAGACGTCGACAAATCCGTGAATTTAACCGTTAACGTTGCATAGCCGGTTCGAGGCGTGCCTATAAAATCGGCATCCTGGGCAAGCGCCCCCTGGAGGCAAACGAAGGCTCCAACACAGACCATCAATCCAATGATGAATGAATCTCTCCTTTGCAAACGGTTTCTAAATTCCATAGCCAATCCTCCCTTCCTGGTGTGTGTTCCACAAATTTAAGCGAATGAATTCGATGGTTTTTCCAAGGAAAATATCATGAAATGAGGCGCTTCTTGTTCCCTTGTGCATATCGTCTATATACAGTATCTCTTCGAAAATGTAAATGTCAATCCATGTAAGCAGAAATATACACCGTAAATTGCTCTTTGTCAATGATTTTTATCCTAAATCACAAATTCCCTTGGCAGATGCGATTTGCCCTGTCTATAGGATGTCATTTTATACAGCACCCGTTGTGTGATACGGGGCATACATAGCCTGATCACTGGATTACGTCCTTTTTTTCAGTATGTTGGCCTACATTATTATATATAACAACCTTAAAAAAACGACGCAATGGGGATCGTGCGGCAGACAAGAAAAAAGGTCACAAACTGCATGTACATCACATTCTGACCAGGAGAAGCTTTTACACAAAAAACACGTAAATATCGGATGAGAATATCCCCCATCCGTCAGCTTACAATGGAGAACAGAAGGAATCGTATCTTCAAGGAACGATGATCTTGAAGGCTTCGATACAATGATCCCCCTTGTTTTTTCTTCGGGATGACACATTATAAAACTGTACCTGAAGCCCTGGAAAAAAATCCTGGAAAACCATGACCAAGCCCTTGGCAACGGCTCTGCAATAGATGTTGCAGATATCACGGTGTTTTATCTTCACCTCTTTCTCGGCAGCGGCCGTGATACAAGGCACAGACACCTCTGTCATCAAGAAAACAGTGTCCCCTTCGGACCATATCTTGGGCAGATTTCCGCCCCTTTCTTTAAAGTGTCCGTACAGAAATTCCTCTATCCCTTTTACCGGATTCTCCCAAAACCGGTGACGCGAGAACATTTCTGCTTTGATCAATGCAAGGATGCGGTCTACGCCTGTCTCGTACCCAATACCTGTGTAGTACTTATCCATGATCGGATACGTCAGGTCTCCGAACTCGCTGAACAGCAGTTCTATGTTTTCCAGATCATTTTTCCGTTTGTCATAATCCACCGTATTGATGCCCTTATCGATCACGGGTTCCTCCTTGTCGGATGACGTTGTATTTTTGAAGGATATACGCAGCCATCTTCTCCATGGGATCAAATCCCAGGAGCGGCACATAATCCGGGGTAAAATTTGACGTTGCATTCACGTCGATCAGGTACACCCTGCCTTCAACTGTCTCGATAAAATCCAGGCTCCCCATTTCAATATCGAGTGCGTGGAGGACGGCGATGGAATCTTGCAGAATCCCAGGAGGACAATCGTCATACACCTCGTACCGGGAACCCGTGGAGTAACTGCTGATTCCGTTCCTGCCCACGAATCGCTTGAGTACCGTCATGACCGTTCCGCCAACAATCTCCACACGTGTCGTGTACCCCTTTGTAGGTTCCACATACGCCTGGACTACCCACGGAATGTACGCCATCTGTTGTTTCAATGCCTTCACGGATTCTTCTGTCCAGACGATTTTCATGCCGTAAGATCGGCCGCTGCAATCCCGTTTTAAGACGGCGGGGAATCGCGATACAATATCCTCCAAGTTGTGGTCGGACTCCACATCGACAAAAATCGTGTCCGGGACGGTGTATCCTTTTTCTCTCAACCTCACATATGTCCGCCATTTGCTGCAATCATACAGAAAGGCTTCGTAGGAATTAACGACCGGGATGTTTTTACTCGTCAGAATCTGCAATAGTCGGTCTGTCTTCTCGATGGACATGCCGTTGCCCCGCATATCGGCGCTGGGGAAGACGCGGTTCACATAGAGGGTATGGCGGAATAGACCTTCGTCATTCACTCTCGCATCTTCCATGAAGATCATCTCAGTATCGATGCCTCTTTGGATGAGACAATCTCGTAATCGACAGTTTGACCATTCGTCAGACTCGTACAATATCCCAACGGACATAATTCCCATCCTATAGTACCGATGATTCTCGGATTAATCCCATGGCGATGCCACTCGGCTCAGTTGACGATGTTACGTACGATAAAACGTTCTTTACTCGAAGTGGGAGAGGATAGAACCAACCCACACCGCCATCGTAGACGTTCAGGATTTTATATGTTTCCGTATCTCCTTTAAACCCTTCTGAGCGCCCTGGATGAGATACATCGTATCCACACCCGCGGCAACCAGCGTGAATCCCTTATCGATGTAGGGCTTGACAGCCTCAGCATCGATACCGAACACCCCCATGGGCAAATCCGCCTCCATACAGGCAGCACGGAACTTCTCGATCTCTCCCATCACCGCCGGATCCGTGACCCGGCCGATCTTTCCCATGCTCCCCGACAGATCATACGGCCCCATCAAGAGAGCGTCCACTCCTTCTACCCGAACGATGGATTCGATATTTTTGACGGCTTCGATGTCTTCGATTTGAAGCACAACCGTGACATTCTGATTAGCCGTATCCACATAGTCCTGGAATGCCAGCCCGTACCCATGGGCACGGGCAATGCCCACGCTTCGAGTACCCTGGGGCGGATACTTGCACCAACTCAAAACACGCCTGGCCTGATCGGGAGTGTTCACATGGGGTATCATGACACCCGCGGCACCGGTATCCAGTATCTTCTTGATCCATACTTCTTCTCCGGCTGGCGCCCGTACGATGCACGGGCATCGACCTTCTGTGGCCTGAACAAGACACTGAATATCCCGGATGGTAAAGGGTGCATGCTCCATGTCAATCCAGAGCCAGTCGAAACCCAGCTCGGCCAAAATTTCTCCGACCTCGGCGGTCGGGAGTGTAACGACTGTACCGATGAGCAGTTCTTTTGCTAAAAGTCGTTTTTTAAATGTATCCGTCATAAAAAACTCCCGTTCATCATGAATGATAGAGATCGATTGAAACGTCTTTAAAATAAAGAACCCGAACGACGATGTCAAACATTAGTTTATTCATTTGATTCTCATGAAAAACTCTTGTTTATCATCTCGTTACATTTTATATTCAATGGAGGAGAGCTCCCATGAAAAAAACACGCACCATCGTCATTGTTTTCATGCTCTTTATCTCATGCATCGCAACGATCATACGGATTTTAATGAGAGACGAGACAAAAAAAATCACGCTTTCCTCCCCAAGCGAGGCCATGAACGCCCTCGAGTTCTGGGCCGAACAGAGGGCTTATCCCCATGACGTGATCCCGGATCAAGGTTATTTCCGGGCTTATGAGGAATCATACAGAAAACGGGCGAAGGGGAATCATACGCGGTACTCCCAGGATCGTTGGACGTGTATCGGGCCTGTGAACCGAGGAGGCAGGACGATCGCCCTGGCCGTCGATCCGCAAAACCCGAATGTCATCTACGCAGGTTCCGCCAGTGGGGGCTTGTGGCGGTTGACAATGAACGGGGGCTTCTACTCGTGGGAACGCATCGAGATGGGCTTTCCTGTCCTTGGTGTCAACGCCATCGCCATCGATCCGACCGATTCCGACGTCATCTACATCGGCACGGGGGAAGTCTACGGATATCAGAACAGCAACGGTGGCCTGTATGAACGCACGACTCGCGGCAGCTATGGTATTGGTCTTTTGAAGACCACCGACCGGGGAATCACGTGGATGAAAAGTATAGACTGGTCTTACAGCCAGCAAAGGGGTGTGCTCTGCATTCGACTCCACCCCCACGAACCGCAGACGATCTTTGCAGGTACGACGGAAGGCACTTACAAATCCACCGATGCCGGTCAAACATGGAACAACGTCCACCCTCAACCGATGGCCGTGGACATCGCTATTAATCCACAAGAATCCTACATTGTTTGTGTGTCATGCGGTAATCTGGGAAGTCCCGGTAGCGGTGTGTATCGATCCATGGACAGCGGAGAACCGGGAACATGGCATAAGCTGAGAGGAGGCCTTCCCAGCGGCTGGACGGGCAAAACCATGCTGGCTGTTTATCGGAGCTCCCCCAACATCATCTATGCCGACATAGCCGATACGTACAGAACAGTCGGTCTGTACTGCAGTACAGACTACGGCGATACATGGACAGTCGTCACCAGGCACGATTATGCTCTGTATCAGGGATGGTTTGCTCATTACGTGCGTGTCGATCCGACGAACAACGCCAATATAATCTGTGCCGGTGTTCAATTCTATACTTCTACGGATGGTGGCGCCACACTGGAAATAAAACAAGGCATGCACGTCGATCACCATGCCTATGCCAACCATCCGACCGATCCTCAAATCGTTTATTTCGCCAACGATGGAGGCGTATATCGCACCGATAATGGAGGTCTTTCGTACCAGGAACTCAACAACGGGTATATCACATCACAATTCTACAATGGATTTTCATCATCCGTCACCGACTCTACTCTGGCGCTGGGAGGACTCCAGGACAACGGAACCATCATGTACGCAGGGAACCCATCCTGGCTGAATTGGATACTGGGAGGTGACGGATGCTTTACGGCCATCAATTCCCAGGACGAGCAGATCATATACGCCTCGATGCAAGGATTGGATATCTATCGATCGACGAGAGGCGGAATCGACTGGGACAATATCAGCCAGTCGTTCACACATCGGAATGTCTGTTTTGTTGCACCTTTTCTCCTCAGCCCCAGTCATCCATGGGTTCTTTATGCGGGTGAGGACTTCATCTACCGAAGCGAGGATACGGGAACGACATGGATAGCACAGAACGGGGGGCGTCCCCTGAACGGCAATCCCATCATCGCCATCGCCGTATCCCACACGGACCCAGATGTCGTGTATGCAGCTACAGTACCCGGCAGTTACAGACGTGCCGAACTGTTCGCATCCACCGATGCCGGAGCAACATGGGAGAATATTACGGGCGAATTGCCAGATCGGTATTATGTGGATCTCCATGTATCTCCCCACGACGATCGCATTCTATACGTTGCCCTCTCCGGGTTTGGCTCATCCCATCTGTACCGTACCCAGGACGGAGACCAAACCTGGACCGACATCGGCAACGGATTACCCGACGTTCCGACGTCGGCCGTCATCTCCGATCCCCGAAGACCCCATCACATCTTCGTAGGGAACGACTTGGGTGTCTATATCTCAACGGATGATGGCAGCACTTGGGCCGCTTTCCAGGAAGGCATGCCCACAGCAGCGCTCGTCATGGATCTTTCCATATCGCCCAGCAATCAGAAACTCCGTGCTGTAACCCACGGAAACGGCGTGTACGAACGGTCACTCCTGGTTTCGACGCCCGTAGATAAAGAAGCAAAACATCGGACACCGGTTGCGTTTGAACTGCGACAGAACTTTCCCAATCCTTTTAATCCGAGTACAACGATTGCATTCATCCTGCCCCATCCCTGTCTCGCTACGCTGACGATCTATAACACCCTGGGTCGGGAAATCCGGACCCTGGCGGCCAACGGGTACACGGCTGGCACATTCAGTGTGACGTGGGACGGTAAAGACCGTCATGGATGCCCCGTTCCCGGGGGTACGTACCTGTACCGTCTCGTCGCGGGTGATTATATTCAAACGAAAAAAATGACTCTCATTCGATAGAAAGGATACACGATGTCATTCGACGGCTTAAAATGCCTTGTCACTGGAGGCCTGGGCTTCATCGGAAGTAATCTGGCTATCAAGCTCGTGGAACTCGGTGCCGATGTCACCATCATCGATTCAATGATCCCGGAGTACGGCGGAAATTTATTCAACATCGATCCGGTGAGAGACCGTGTAAAAATCAACTTCTCAGACATGCGCGATTCCCATACCCTCCCCTACCTACTGGAAAACAACGAGGTCATCTTCAACCTGGCAGGACAGGTCAGCCACATGGACAGTATGAAAGACCCCCTCACCGACTTAGACATCAACGTCCGGGCCCAGATCTATCTTCTGGAGGCATGTCGACAATACAATCCCGATGCCATCATCATCTATACCAGCACGCGGCAGTTCTACGGAAAACCCCAACGCTTACCCGTGAACGAGACCCACCCTCTATGCCCCGTGGATACCAACGGGATCAATAAACTGGCCGGAGAACAGTACCACATTCTGTACCATCAGGTGTACGGCATCAAGACCACGGCCCTCCGGCTGACCAACACCTACGGCCCCAGACAGCTCATCAAGAATCCGCGTCAGGGATTCATCGGATGGTTCATCAAGCACGTCGTTTGCGATGAGCTCATCGAAGTTTACGGCGACGGAAACCAACTCCGCGACCTCACGTTCGTCGACGATGCCGTAGACGCCCTCATCGCGGCCGTGGAAGAACCGGCATGCCATGGCGGTATCTTCAACCTCGGCGGCGAAAAAATCGCTCTGAAAGACCTGGCCGAACTGATGATTTCCATCGCCAGAAGGGGCTCGTGCAAACTCGTGCCGTTCCCGGAAGAAAGAAAGAGAATCGATATCGGCGATTTTTACAGCGATTATTCCAAGTTTAAAGAGGCCACAAACTGGACACCGAAAGTCTCTCTGCAGGAAGGCCTTCAGCGCACCATTCAGTACTACGACACACACAAGGAGAAGTACCTATGACACAGGTACGTGTCCCCTTCGGTCAGTTGAAGAGAAATTACCTGGAAATCAAGGACGAAATAGACCGCGCCGTACAGAGGGTCCTGGACAGCGGCTGGTACCTTTTGGGTAAAGAGCTGCAGCAGTTCGAGCAGGACTTTTCAACCCACTGCGGCCTGACCCACGGTATCGGCGTGGCATCGGGCACAGAGGCCATTCAGATTGCCCTGGGCGCTTGTGGCATCTCAATCGGAGACGATGTCCTGACGGTCAGCAACACATGCGTGCCCACCGTGGCCGGCATCGAATCTGCCGGAGCCCGATGTGTGTTCGTGGACATCGATCCAGACACGTACACGATGGACCCGGAATGCATCGAAGCCCGGTTGACCCCCCGAACCCAGGCCATCGTCGTCGTTCACTTGTACGGCCAGTGCGCCGACATGGATAGTATTCTGGATATCGCCCGAAAGCACGACCTGAAAGTCATCGAAGACTGTGCCCAGGCCCACGGCGCCCTGTACCACGGCAAGCATGCGGGAAATTTTGGGGACATCGCCGCATTCAGTTTTTATCCCACCAAAAACCTGGGTGCCTACGGAGATGCTGGCATGGTCGTCACCCGCAACGACGAACTGGCAGAAAACGCCCGCAAACTTCGTGATTACGGCCAGGAAAAACGATATCACCACGTGATGAAAGGTATCAACAGCCGCATGGACGAACTCCAGGCGGCCGTATTGAGTGCCAAGCTCCCCTTCCTGGATGGGTGGATTCGCCGGAGACGGGAAATCGCCTCCTGTTACTTGTCTGCCTTCGAATCACTGGATGTCGTCTATCCCGCCGAAGCCGAAGGACGAAAACACAGCTTTCATCTTTTCGTGATAAGAGTCAAGGATCGGGAGCGTTTTCGAGAAAAAATGGCCGCCCTGGGCGTACAGACAGACATCCACTACCCCGTCCCCGTGCACCTTCAGCCCGCCTATACCGAGTATGCGCCTCAGGGAAAATTCCTTGCTGTAACCGAAGCACAGGCCGGCGAATTGGTCAGTCTACCTATTTTCCCGGAGTTGACGGATGACGAGGTGGCTCAGGTCATTCAGGCGGTGGAAAAATGTATGGCCGGCTCTGCTTGAATAGAGCGGTTCGTCCATTCGTAATAACTCACAAACCGGATTTGAACGTCCTGCGACTGCCCATTCCCCTCTTTGAGTAGATGGATGATTATGTTATGCACAATCAGAGTAGAATAAGACCTTTTTTCAATCGGTATTAAAAGGTAGATTATGAAGATAAAAATCACTGTCATTTTTGCCGTATTATTTTTTCACTGGTATGCCGTAAATGCACAACAAACTCTCGATGGAACAATAAAACATGATGACAGGATTAGGAGCTATATCCTCTATATTCCGGCAACATATACAGGAAGCTCTTCCGTACCATTGGTATTCAATTTTCACGGGTTTGATCAGACTACCAGTTATTTCATGAAGAAAGCGGATTTTAGACCCATTGCAGACACAGCAAATTTTATCGTTTGTTATCCCCAAGGTGCGCTTGATAGGTATAGAAATCCCGACTGGAATATGGTACGGAGGAATCTAAACAATGTGGATGATATTGGCTTTATCGATGCATTAATGGACTCACTAATAGCTCAATATCATATTGACACGACTCGTATTTATGTAACAGGGTATTCTAATGGAGGATATTTCAGCTATGCTTTGGCGTGTGAGTTGAGTTGCCGCATTGCTGCTATTGCTCCAGTCAAGGGGAAAATGGACACATATCATTTTATTCGGTTGTGCGATTGTCAGCACCCGATGCCCATATTGGCTATCAACAACACCTTGGATAAATCCGTGATCTGGTACGGCGATCCCACGGTTGATGAAGTCATTGACTTTTGGGTCCATTACAACCATTGTAACCCTATACCCACAATGACGAGCTTGCCCGACATTTATCCAAATGATAATATAACGGTTGAAAGAATCGTCTATTCCGACGGCGATAATGGTGTCCATGTAGAATTGATTAAAGAAATTGATCATTCGCAAGGGTCGGGTCATGATTATCCTGCTGATTATCCGGGAAAGCCCTGGTATTTTGATTCTCCCACCGAGATCTGGAATTTTTTCTCAAAATACGATATCCATGGACGAATCGATCTTGCGGGCGTCGAGTATTCTGATGATTCAACCATTCCGAATTTTGAACTTATAGAAAATTATCCTAATCCATTCAATCCTTATACGACTATTGAATATACAATACCTAAAAGTGCAGACATTAAATTATCCATATTTAATATTAATGGTCGGAAGATAAAGACATTGTTCTCAGGAAAACAAGACCGGGGAAATTACCAAATGAGATGGGATGGTACAAATGATGAATATGTGAGAGTGCCTTCCGGAACGTATCTCTATATTTTAAAAATTGACGATACCGTTGTTTCTAATAAAATGATCTTATTAAGATAAAACAGGGCATAACATCCGAATGCTCACCGACGCTCCCGTCCCATTTCGTTCTTACATTTTCAACCCGCCTTTGGATGCTTAACGGTGTTCGCGACGCGTTCCAACACGAGCGGCATCAGACCATGCTGCTGGAATTCATTTCAACAGTGCATTTGGACAGAAACGTGTGGGCGTACTCCAAAAACTGACGTTATCCGGTTTTTTCAGCAATCGTTTTTAGAAACGGCGCGATTAAAGCATACAGCGAAGGACGGCTATCACTCCCTAATAACTTTCTCCCTCCTTCATGACGATCCCGCCTCTTCAACATACGAGTAGAATAAATCGTCCTGGAAAAAACGGTCGGGGTGACCAGTTCCAAGCATCGTTTTCGTTCAATGGTTTTCGTGTTGACTTTTAAGTTAAATTTATTTATAATGATGAGATTAGGGACGATTCATTTTGTATCGTCAAGCATGAGGTATACCGTGTCGAAACAGAGAGATTGGCTCATCGGCCTGTTCATCGCAGCGGGGATGATCATTCTCATCATATTGATGATCACGTTCGCGTCCATGAGACAAACGAACGAGGGCGTCGTCTTATCCAGCAGGGGCGATAAAGTGGCCATCGTGGAACTCATGGGACCGATATACGATTCCCGGAGTACCGTCCGGCAATTCAAGCTGTATGGGGAACACGCCTCCGTGAAGGCCATCGTGTTTCGTATCGACAGCCCCGGTGGCGGCGTGGCCGCAGCTCAGGAGATATACGAAACGGTAAGACGAATCCGGGATGAGGGAAAACCCATCGTGGCCAGCATGGGAAGCGTGGCAGCCTCGGGCGGGTACTACGTGGCCTGCGGTACAGACACCATCATGGCCAACCCCGGAACGACCACGGGCAGCATCGGCGTGATCGCTCAGTTCGCCAACCTCCGGGAACTGCTGGACAAAGTCGGGGTTAAGTTCGAGACGATCAAGAGCGGCCGGTACAAGGATACGGGATCGCCCTACCGCGACTTGACGCCCATGGACAGGCGCCACCTACAATCGTGGGTAGACGATGCATATCAACAATTCGTGAATGTCGTCGTTCAGGAAAGAGGATTGTCAAAAAGTAAAGTACTCAACCTGGCCGATGGGCGGGTATTCACGGGGAAACAGGCATACGAGGAAGGTCTCGTCGATCTGCTGGGCGATTATCAGGAAGCCATCCGCCTGGCCGCAATGATGGGAGGCATCGAGGGAGAACCCACCGTGGTCAAAGAAAGACGACGCCGGGTCACATTGTTCGACCTCCTGTTCCAGCAAATCGAGGGGATACTCCGTGGCTTGAGCGGGATGAACATCAAGTATATTCTGTATTAGACCGTGCGGCATCCTCAAGAACGGGGAGGCAGTCATGACAAAAGCCGACATCATCGATGTGATATCCAAGGGTACAGGCATGACGAAGGTGGAAACCGCAGCCGTCATAGACGGTTTCCTGGCAACCATCAGCTTCGCTCTTCAGAACGGGGATCGGGTCGAGATACGGGGGTTCGGCACGTTCTGCCTGCGCGAACGTAAGGAAAAACACGTCGCCAATCCCAAGACAGGAAAAATGATGCATATCCCCCATCGCATCGTCCCGGATTTTAAGCCTTCCCCCCAGCTGAAAACCTCCGTGGCCAAGATGATGAAAGAAAGCGGTAAATTCGTTTCCAAAACCCAGCAGAAACAGACGGATATATTTTCGGAATTAGATCGTTATCTTTAATTAAATTAAGAATAACAAGAAAGGAGGGATGCGTATTGCCCTGTGGTAAGAAGCGGAAACGCCATAAGATTGCGACTCATAAGCGGAAAAAAAGGCTGCGCAAGAACCGGCACAAAAAGAAGCTTAAATGAGCAATTTTTATTCAAATAAAGAGGATGAAGAACCTTTTGAATCCGCCTCTGCGCGGATTTTTGAATCTTCTGCGGAATGGACATTCAGCTCCGCCATCCATCGTGTCTATACCGTAACTCAGATCACGCGGGAAATTAAACGAACCCTGGAACAAGGATTCCCCTCAGTGTGGATCGAGGGAGAAATCTCGAATCTTAAAAAGCATTCATCCGGGCATTTGTACTTCTCGTTAAAGGACGCCGATGCACAGATTTCTTGCGTCATGTGGCGAGGGAAGAATCAATTCCTCCTCTTCCAGCCCAAGGATGGCATGAACATCCATGCCTTTGGTGATATCTCTGTATACGAGAGACAGGGCCGGTATCAACTGGATGTACACCGGATACGTCCCGCGGGTATGGGCGAACTCCAGATGGCCTTCGATGCACTGAAAAAACAGCTGTTAGACGAGGGCCTGTTCGATGCGGAGCATAAAAAGCCTCTCCCCGCTTTCCCCGAGCGGATTGGCATCGTCACCTCCCCCACAGGAGCCGCCATACAGGATATCGTCAGTATCATCAACCGCCGGTTTCCCTCGGTTCACATGATTCTCTATCCGGTCCGTGTCCAGGGCAAGAGTGCGGCTGCGGAAATCGCCGCTGCCATAGACGCTTTTAACGAATACGGAGATGTGGATGTCCTGATCGTAGGACGGGGAGGTGGATCCTTGGAAGACCTCTGGGCGTTTAATGAAGAGATCGTGGCCCGGTCGATCTTTCGTTCCAGGATTCCGGTTGTTTCTGCCGTTGGCCATGATATCGACTTTTCCATCAGCGATTTTGTGGCCGATGTAAGAGCGCCGACTCCCTCGGCTGCAGCGGAGCTGGTCGTGAAGAACCGGGAAGAACTCCTGCAAGCGATTCTTCAATGGACCGAGCGAATGGTCAACGCCCAGCAAACGCGTATCCTGAGGTATCGAGATAAGCTCGAATCCCTGAAGAGAAGTTACGGATTCCGGGCTCCTCTGGACCGAATACGAGAGTACCGGCAGCGTGTCGACGACGTGACAAGAACGCTGGAAACCCTCCAGAGTCACCGTCTGTCGGCTATGCAATCGGATGTACATCGACTCCACGGAAAGCTGCAGAGCCTGAATCCAATGGGCGTACTGAAGCGCGGGTACAGCATCACCACCCGTATACGAGACAATGCCGTGGTCACGCGTGCATCAGACGTGCAAAAGGATGAGAACGTCCGAATCCGATTCTCGGAGGGATCGGTTCGGAGTACCATCGAGGAAATCGAGGACGTTATAGAATAAACCATGCCTGCGTCGAAAAAGGAAGAGATACGTTTCGAAGAAGCCTTTCAGAAGCTGGAGGCCATCGTCGAAGCACTGGAGAGAGGCGAATCTACGCTGGATGAGGCCATGAAGGCGTTTGAGGAAGGGATGAAACTGGTCGAAACCTGCCTGGAAAAATTGAACGAAGCCGAGGCCCGCCTTCAAAGGTTGGTTAAGGGGAAAAACGGCGAGTTCCGAATGGAACCCATGGAATGAGGATAATAATCATCGAACGTCCAACGAGGAATGTGTGATGGACAAAGTACTGGATGGAATCGGTTCACCTCAGGACTTAAAATCCCTCGACATTCCGGCCCTGGAAAAACTCGCCGAAGAGTTACGGGAGCTCTTGATTTCTACGGTCTCATCCACCGGTGGACACCTGGCTCCCAATCTCGGGTCTGTGGAACTAACCATCGCCCTTCACACAGTCTTCGATACACCCCAAGATAAAATCGTCTGGGACGTGGGTCATCAGGCGTACGTTCATAAAATTCTGACGGGCCGGAAAGCACTCTTCCATACCCTGCGTCAGTTCGGCGGTATCAGCGGTTTCCCCAAGATCACGGAAAGCGAATACGACACCTTCGGAGTGGGACACGCTTCGACGGCCATCTCCGCTGCATTGGGCATGGCTACAGCCAGAGACCTGAATCAAGAACAGTTCAACGTCGTGGCCGTGGTAGGAGACGGAGCCCTAACGGGAGGCGAGGCATTCGAGGGTTTGAACAACGCCGGTGGATCGAAACGGGACATCATCGTCGTTCTGAACGACAACCGCATGTCCATTTCCCCCAACGTCGGCGCCCTTTCACGCGCATTAACGCAGGTGATTACGACACCCCTCTACAATAAGATCAAAACCGACATCTGGGAATTAACGGGCAAATTACCACGGGGCTCCAAACGAGTGCGGGACACCGTCCACCGCATCGAAGAAGGCCTTAAGGCCATGATGATTCCCGGGTCCCTGTTCGAACGGTTCGGTTTTCGATATTTCGGCCCCGTCGATGGGCATAATCTACACGGGCTTCTCAGTGTCTTTCGGAAAATACAGAAAATCCGGGGCCCTGTCCTGGTCCACGTCATCACGACCAAGGGTAAGGGGTATAAGTTCGCCGAGCAGGATGCCACCAAATTTCACGGCCTGGGGTCTTTCTGTAGAGAGACAGGGAGTACAAAATCGAAGAAAGCACCGACGTACACCGAGGTGTTCGGTAGAACCCTGGTAGAATTGGCGGAAAAGGACGAGAAGATCGTAGGCATCACCGCTGCCATGGCCGACGGTACGGGCCTGGTCTACATGGCTCAGCGATTTCCCGACCGCTTTTTCGATGTCGGTATCGCAGAGCAGCACGCGGTGACCTTTGCCGCAGGACTGTCCCTGAACGGACTCAAACCCGTCGTGGCCATCTATTCGACGTTTCTCCAGAGAGCACTGGATCAAGTGATTCACGATGTAGCCCTCCAAAAGATACCCGTCGTTTTTGTGCTGGATCGCGGGGGCTCGTGGGAGAGGACGGGCCTACCCATCACGGAAGTTTCGACTTGAGCTATCTTCGGTTGGTACCGGGCCTCGTCGTCATGGCCCCCAAGGATGAAAACGAACTCAGAGACATGCTCTGGACAGCCATTCGATACAGGAAAGGACCGATTGCACTCCGATTTCCCAGGGGTGAGAGTCTGGGACTGCCTCCCAAAACAGAGTTTAACGAAATACCCATCGGGAAAAGTGTGACCATACGCGAAGGGAAAGACATGGCGATCCTGGCCATCGGGGATCGGGTCGTGCCATCCATTGCTCTGGCTGAGAAACTGGAGGAAAACGGTATCTCGGCCCGCGTCATCAATGCCCGATTCATCAAACCCCTGGACACCGATATGATGGACGAGGTCATACGTGGTTATTCAACGGTCGTTACGGTAGAAAACAATACGATCATCGGAGGATTTGGCAGTGCCGTAGCCGAGGTATTCTCCGAACGGGCATCGGATAAAATACAGTTCCGACGTTTCGGCCTACCTGATCGTTTTGTTCCACATGGCAAATACAGCGATCTATTCAAGGACACAGGATTGGATATCGAAAGCCTCAGTCGGGAGATTCTATCCCTGGCTCATTCCAATAACCAAAAAAGGAAAAGCAAGTTTTCGTTGCGTATAAAGGCCGGAAAATAACAGACTGAACACAAAAGCACTGTGCGTGTTATGAAAATCGGTATCTTTGCCAACATCCAAAAACCGAAAGTCCGGGAGCTTCTCTGCCCGTTCCTCGACTGGCTCATCGAACGTCACATCGAAATCGTCCTCGGCAAACAGCTTGTCGAGAAGTTAGGGCTCGACGAGAAAAACATCACCATCGTCGAACAAGCGTCTATACACCAGAGTAGCGACCTCATCGTCGCCATGGGTGGAGACGGAACCATGCTGGCCGCAGCCCGGTTGGTTGGCAGATCGGGAAAACCCCTGATGGGTGTGAATCTGGGTGGATTGGGTTTTTTAACCGAAGCCTCTGTCGAAGACTTCTATCCGAAAATGGAGAAAATCGTCGCCGGGGATTACATCATCGACAAGCGTATGGTGCTAACGACCCGGGTTTCTACCGATCTTCCCAGAGGCGAGTATTTTGCGATGAACGACGTGGTGCTGGATCGGGGGGGCAGCCCGCGTGTGATACGCGTGGATGTCACCATCGACGGTGAATATTTTAACACATACATCGCCGACGGCATCATCATATCGACCCCTACTGGGTCGACCGCTTACTCATTATCTGCCTGGGGACCCATCGTCGTACCTTCGCTGGAGTCCATCATCCTGAATCCCATCTGTCCCCACGCCCTTACCGTCCGGCCGACCGTCATACCGGCGTCGAGTAAAGTGGTCTTGAAAGTCGAATTCAACGATTCCGATGCTCTCCTCAGTGTCGATGGGCAGGAGAACATCCGCGTGACGTCGGGCACGATCCTGGAGGTAGAGAAGGGTGATTTCTACATCCATCTGGTGACATTCCACGAACACAGCTTCTTCGATCTCCTGCGGCAAAAACTCCAGTGGGGCGGTCTGCCGAGAAAATAGGCTATGTTCCCGTATCCTCGAAGAGCCCGATCTTTTAGCAGAAGACGGGCTTTTTTTACTGAGAGAGCTGACAGCAAATTAAATTCTTCTTTTCATCCATCACCCACCGTTGATGAGTGTTACTCACTCCCCGGCTATCCTCGTTCGTTTCTCGGACATTTTCCGGACAAATCATCTCGTCACATCTGTCTACGACATCGTCCCATTATCTCTTATCGGGATCATTTTATCCTTTTTGCTTATTTCGTAGATACATCCTGTCTTAAAACCATGTATCAAGAAATCAGAAAAGCTCCTACCCGGCATCTATTTCGCATTGCCAAAGAATGATTTTATAAGTATCTTGATACATAAGGACTCAGAAGAAAAATCAGGAGTAAAACGACATGCAACGCATCGGTTTCATCGGACTGGGCATCATGGGCAGGCCCATGTGCCATCATCTTCTGAAGGCTGGCTATCCGGTCACCGTGTATAACAGGACAAAGGAGAAAGCCGAGGCTCTCGCCAAGGAGGGTGCAAAAACGGCCGATTCTCCGGCCACAGCAAGCGCAGACTCGGAGGTTATCATCACCATCATTACGGATACCCCCGACGTCCTGGAAGTTATCCTCGGCGATAACGGCGTCATCCACGGCGCAAAACCCGGAAGCGTGGTCATCGACATGAGCACCATCTCACCGTCGGCGACACGATCCATGGCCGGTAGACTCTCGGAAAAAGGCATAGACATGCTGGATGCTCCAGTCAGCGGCGGCGATACGGGAGCCCGGGCCGGTACGCTGGCCATCATGGTGGGCGGGAAGAAAGAGGTGTTTCAACGGTGCCTGCCGATATTCGAAGTTCTGGGACAATCCATTACCCATGTGGGAGATCACGGCATGGGCCAGACCGTGAAGCTCTGCAATCAGATCCTCGTATCCGTCACAAACCTGGCCGTGTGCGAAGCAATCCTGTTCGCGAAAAAATCGGGCGTGGACCCCGGCATCATGATCGAAGCGACCCAAAACGGTGCTGCCGCCTCCTGGCAGCTCTCGAACCTGGGCCCAAAAATGATCGTCCGGGATTTCGACCCCGGATTCATGATCAACCTGCAGCAGAAGGACCTCCGCCTGGCCCTGGAGTCGGCCCGAGAGGCACGGCTGCCCGTGCCCGGTTTGGGGTTGGTGCACCAGCTATACGCCAGCAATCAAGCAGCTGGAGAGGGCCGGGAAGGCACGCAAGCTTTGATCAAATCGTTGGAAAGACTGGCGGGATTTGCGTTGGATTGAAGCAGACATGCCATCTGTCGGGAGTATCGGGATGCCTCTCGGTAGTCCGACTTATCGCGGAGCAAACCAACGAGGGATTGGTCGACATTTGTGCGGAGTGACCGAATAAGGAATGAATACGAAAAACCCCGTGATCCCTCACGGGGTTTAATGGTTAATATAACGATGGCCGGGACTCGAATCATGAAACCTAAATAATAGAACCAACCATCGATTATATGAACTCAATCCTGAATGTTCAACAGCCCCTTGACCAGATCGACGGATGAGGCTGCGTCAGGCGCATACCCGTCGGCGCCAATCTCATCCGCATAGGCTTGTGTGATGGGTGCCCCACCGATGATAACTTTCACATCATCCTTCATCCCCGCCTCCTTCAAGGCATCGACAACATCCTTCATATAGACCATCGTGGTCGTGAGAAGAGCCGACAGGCCGACGACATCGGCCGGACCCTCTTTCATCTGTTCCATGATTTTTTCAATCGTCATATCCGTCCCCAGATTCACGACATCGAACCCGGCCCCTTCCAGCATCATGGCCACGATATTCTTGCCGATGTCATGAAGATCGCCCCTGACCGTCCCCATGATGACTTTACCCCGAGACTTCACATTAGCCTCCACCAGCATGGGTCTGATGATTTCCATGCCCGCCTTCATGGCTCTGGCCGCGATCAGGACTTCTGGAATAAAAAATTCATTATTCTTGAATTTATCGCCCACAACGTTCATGCCACTGACCAATCCCTTGTTCAGAATGTCCACGGCGGAAATCTCCTGTGACAGGGCTTGTTGCGTCAAAGTCTTCACACCGTCCGCATCACCTTTTATTAACTTCTGCGCCATTTCGTTTAAAACGTCTTGCTTCGAACTCATAACAATTACCCCTTTCCGATCTATTATTCTTCAGGAAAATCAATCAGGACATGTATGGGTATATCCCCCAGTTTCTCCCGTCCTTTCAAGAAATTTAATTCGATGAGGAAAGCCACACCAACAATCCGGCCCCCCAGGTTTTGCACGAGTCGAATCGTGGCCGCAGCCGTACCGCCCGTAGCCAGTAGATCGTCCACGACGAGCACCCGCATTCCTTCTTGGATGGCATCCCTGTGCATTTCCACCGCATCGGTTCCGTATTCCAGTGCGTACTCTTCTTTCAATGTGTCGGCCGGCAGCTTGCCCGGTTTACGAGCCGGGACGAAGCCGACACCCAACGCCACCGCCATGGCACCGCCGAAAATAAATCCTCTAGACTCCACACCCACGATGATATCGATTTTATCGTCCCGGTAGGGTGCGCAGAGGTCTTCCACAGCTTGCCGGAATGCCTGGGCATCCTTCAATAGCGTAGTGATATCCTTGAATACGATGCCCTTTTTCGGAAAATCCGGGATATCCCGTATGACGGACTTTAGATCAATCATCCTCCTCTCCTAAGATAAACAATTCCGATTCTAAATCAAGTCGATATTTAAGAAATCAGTATAAGATAATCTTATAACATTCATTCGTTCCTCAACATCCGATGGATAGTACATTAATAGAAAGCGACATCGAACCCGGTATACGTTCCGGTATACTTTTCCCACCGGACGTCTACATCCCTGACAGTCGCCCAGGCATTCCCGGTCCAGAGTTCCTGAATGAGAGACTCGATGAGGCCGCGAGGGCCTTCCACATCGATCTCTACTTCTCCTGTCGGCAGATTCTTGACCCAGCCCGTGAGCTCCCATTTCCGCGCCAGTCTCATCACAAAGTACCGGTAGCCGACCCCTTGAACCCGTCCCGATACGACAATGTGCGCCCGAATATACATGACTGTGCCCCGACTTACGACCTCCCATCTTGGACTAGCAGGGATACCCGAATCCCCGTACGAATTTTTCGGATGAGATTCATTCGATCATGCGAAAGATCTGCTCTACGGCTTCTTGGGGCGTCTTCACTGCAATGATCGCTTCATCGAAATCCCAGCTCCGCAGCGAAACGACCGGACGCTGCAATTGAAGGGCAAAAGCTACCTCAGACAGCGTCCCAAACTTACCCCCCACGGCAATCACTCCGTCCACGGATAGGATGATGAGAGTGTTCCGGGCCAATCCCATGCCCGTCGGAATGACGACATCCAGGTACGGATTGCCGTCCTCGGCCGACGAGACGGGAAGAATACCCACCGTAAGCCCCCCGGCCTCCTGGGCACCCCTGCAGGCCGCTTCCATCACACCACCCATGCCCCCGCACACCAGAACGGCCCCTTGCCGGGCGATGCGTCTGCCCACCTCTTCAGCATCCTTCAATACTTCGGGGGATGCATCCCGACCGCCGACGACACCGATTTGTATCCTTCTTCCCATATTACCAACTTTATTTGACGAGCACGACTGATCTGGAATCCTGGAAGGATTCCGTGTCCAATCGGATAACATAAACACCCGACGAAACCCTGTTCCCATCCTCATCCGTGCCATCCCATGTCATGCGATGGGTGCCTTGCGGCTGGACACTATCCATCAACGTTTTGATAAAATCGCCAGACGGACCATAGACGTTCAATCCGACATGCAACGGTTCCGACAAATGATACATGATGACTGTCGATGCATTGAACGGGTTAGGATAGTTCGGATACAGGGCAAACATCGTCGGAGTTGTCCAGCCATCCGAAATTCGAGATTCCTCCAATCTCGGATAAAAATAGAGACGGCAAGGCGTCCCGGAGAATTCCTCGCTGATGGTATAGTACCCCATTCCGTCGGATTTCCAACACACAGCCTCACCCTGTGGCTCCGGTATATAAGGTACGGTTGCCGCCGGTTCTGCAAAGGCATCTCCCAATGTTTTGTCGATTTGACGCCTCCAGTAGTACATGACAAAATAATTCTTCATCAGGATTTCCGATCCGTCGGGAGAGACATCGCCAGCGACAATGCCGATCTGGGAAAACGTGGTCACGCGTTCCAGAGTCAGGGTTTCCTGGGTGGATTGCGGATAGGCTGCACGATACACCACCGTGGCATTCCACTCTTTGCTGATCACATAGATGTCTTTGGTCAACGGATCGACCATCAACGCTTCCGCATCCCGGCTTCCGTCGGGGTACCGGAAAGCGATGTCCTCTGCACTGTTCAGGTTTTCTATCACGGGATTTTGACCGACGACTACATCCGGCTCCATAACGCGATAGATACGGTATGTGTCATAGACGGCCTGATTGTCCCCGATATCCCCGATGTAGAGGTAATGCTGATCCTCCACAGGCCCCAAACCGACGGCCATGTCCTCCCAGTCCCGGTTCTCGCATCCCACCAGATAATAGATACCCAGATGCTGGCCCTGCGTATCCAGCGCGAAAAGACGATTCTCACCGCCCGAATCGTTGTGGGTCCACAGCACACCACTGTTCTTCCGGCTGGCTGCAACGCCCGAGGCTTCGGTGATATCGTCGTGCTCGACGAGGCCCAGATCGACCCGGTCTCCAAACGCACCAGGCTGGGCAGCCAGAATCCCCGATACGATAAAAACGAACAAAAATACAAATTTTTTATCCAGACGAGACATGCGTACCTTCAGGCATATCATCCACACTAAAAATAAAAAAGTAAAATCATCTATCAAACCAGAAAATCATATTCGCTGCATTCGGTCCCTACTGTATGATGGTAGGATGGTGTTTTACGTTGTCGATTTCATGGAATTGGATACGTCTACTCGATCTTTTTCATCTCAGCAACACGGTTTTCTTGACCGATGTATGAGAACCCGACCGAAGGAGGAGGAAGTACACCCCCGTGGCCGCAAACTCGCCCTCATCATCCCTGCCATCCCATCGTGTGATGAAGTAACCTCCATCCTGCACCCGTTCCAGGAGCGTTCGGACCCGACGCCCCTGGCTGTTGTACACGGCCAGTGAAATTCGGGCGGTACGCGGAACACCGTAACGAATCGTCGTGGCATCGTTGAAGGGATTCGGGTAATTCTGATCCAGCACAAAAGTGGACGGAGCCTCACCCACTTTACCCGTGGACAGTCGAAGCTGGAAAACGTCGCTGCTGAGGGTGGGAGAAAACACGGCGTCCAGGGCCGCTATTCTCCAGTAGTATCTTCCGTCGACGTACGCATCGGGCCACACGAATCTGTAGCTCGGCCCCTGTATGTCTGACATTTGAACGCGTTTCGGACTGTCGAACCGACGGGTCGTGTCTATCTCGAATACGTAGGTCACCCTGTCCTCGATATCCGGATCGTACGAAGGCTCCCAGAGGAAATTCACCGCCGTGGGCCATTGGGTGTATACCGTGCCGTCCTCGGGTTCGACCAGTATGAACGGCTCGGGCGGGTCTGGCGTGGGAGTTACCCGTACTACCATATCGTCGAAACCCGTAGCGTTCAGTGGATCGGACGCGGTGATGAAAACCGTGTCCACGCCATTCCAGTGTATCTGCCGGTTTGTAATCCGTACATAGCCTCGGGTGGAATCGACGGACACGTTAAGCCTGCTTCCTCCACGGATGTTCACCGTCAGGGTCGAATCGTGATTGTTCTCATCCTGAATCCATCCCATGATCGTTTCAAAATCGATGGATAACGTCTCGTCCTCTGCCAAGGATGTATCGGGCGCTGCTACCAGAGGCCCGTAATTCCCGAAGACGGCCGTAATCGCCAGAGGCCGATCCATCAGCAGGGAATCGGGATTGTTCCATCCTGCTAGGTCTCCAGTCCAGTTGAAGAAGGCATAATAGGGGGCAGGTATCGCCTGGACTTGAACGACGGTATCCTGGAAAAGCCAGGCTCCTGGCGGGGCGGGAATCACGTCTCCGGCTCCTTCAGGACTCACTGCCGTCGTCAGGTAGACTTGGGGCTGAAAACGGGCGAGGATGTTTTCGTCCTGATGGGGGACGATGTAATCGTAACTCCGACTCGTGGAATCGTTCCAGGATACGAAGAGGTACCGATACCCCTCATCGCCGTGTTGCAGGGAATCGGTCACCAGACGATGGGAACTGCCGACAATCCAAGCAAACGTATACGGACTCGTATACTCGAGATCATCGGCCAGGAAACGCAATCCCGATGGCTGGGTGTCTACTGTAATCGACTGAATGCGAACAAACCGGGCCGTGATATGCGTATCCCCAGTCATGGTGAATGACAACGGATTCTCCGTACCGGACGCATCCCCGGACCAGCCCACAAAGGTGTATCCCGGATTGGCGATGGCCGAAAGGGTCACGGAGTTGCCGGCAAACACAAGACCGACTGCGGGCTCAGCCTGGACGTATCCCCCTTCGGGCGGGTCGTTATCGACGATTAGCGTGTAGGTCAATCGCTCGGCACGACGCGTGAGCGTCAATGGGGTAAAGTGCCTTTCATGAATAGCCTTCGCTTCCGTTGTGTCCAGGTTTGCAGGAAGGTAGTAGGAGACTGTGTAGTAATCGATACGGCCATGAACATTGTTACCGTTGATCTGAACGCCAGTATCCCCGTACGACTTCCGGTCACCGGTATCCCCCCCATCCCTGGAGCTGTTGTCCTTAAAATACAGCCTCTGAGTCGTGTTGGGTATGGGATCGGCCCGGAAATCATACAGGGCCACGATGGATGCATTCTGAAGAACAGCCCCGGTATACGCCGGGTCTGCAACGAAGAGATACCAATTCTGACCCGGCCATACCAGGGTGTTATCGTATGCCGAGCTCACCCCGTTCACCCGAACGCCTTGAGCGTTGTATGTATTCGTGAAAATCATCCCGTAACTGTTGCTGTTGAGGTCCGTGGAAAGGCGGATCTCCTTCATCTGGCCGCCGCTGAATTCGGGAATTTCCATACTCCCCGACGCCCAGTCCGTATACGTGGGGTAGAACGTCGTCTCGAACGGGAGCTCATAGTTCACATCGTCAATCTGGGAGCCGGTGATCTCGATCTTCAACACCATCTTCCGGTGCTGGCGAACCGTGCATCCCGGAAGGTATTCGTATGATTTTCTTCTTGCCCTGGCGTGTATGGTGACGAATACGATGATTTCGATATCCTCATCCATCTCCTCTTTGATGACGATGGTCTTGCTCCCCAAAGCACCCAGATCAATCCGCACGTTAAAACGAAGCTTCTGCCTATCCATGAAGTCGATATTATCCCCGCCGACGGATGTCTTCAGATAAACGGAACCTTGAAATCCATTGCTCCCATGCACGATACGATACGAATCGGTCTCGACCCAGTCGTCCTCGCCGGGCGGTGCTTCATACCGGACGTATACGTTCTCCGACTTGGGCAGCTGAGACGACGCGTAGATGTATGCCCAGCCCCTTTGATCCGGGGCCAGGGGATCTTCCGCCGTGAACACGTATCGCCCAGAATACGTAGCCTCCTCGTCGTCTACCCACACAGTATCCGGGACAAGGTCTCCCAAATCCCTGGCAAGGAATACGACCTCATCGTCTGAATCCAAGACGCCGTTTTTGGTTCCAAAGTATGAGCCCGCTCCATCCAGCTCATCCACCTGAAAGGGAATGGGCTCCCATCGATCCGGCGTGTGGAGGAAACGATAAACGCGTATATCACTGACCGGCTTGCCCAGAAAATCGGGCAGATCCGCTCCTTCCAGGACAATGGCATCGTGGATTCTCTGAATCGAATTCACCTCCTGAGCTTCGAGTTGGATTCCCAGGAGTGCAAGATGATACAGACAGCCCAGAATAAGAGCGGCTTTCATTTTTACTTTGACAGGCATCTTGGGACGACGCTCTTCCCGATTCTATTAGGGGGTTAAACGGTGCATCATGCGGGGGAAGGGGATGGTTTCCCGCACATGGGGAAGCTTACAGATCCAGGCCACGGTGCGTTCGATACCCAGCCCGAATCCCGAATGAGGCACAGTGCCGTACCGGCGCAGGTCCAGGTACCATTCGTAGGCTTTCATCGGAAGCTTGTGCTCGCGGATGCGTTTCAGGAGGGCATCGAGATCATCCTCTCGCTGACCGCCGCCGATGATCTCTCCGTATCCTTCGGGAGCCAGGACATCAACGCCCAATGCTTTGGTGGGATCCTCTGCATCTCTTTTCATGTAGAAGGCCTTGACGGCCGCGGGATACCGGTGCACCATCAGGGGTTTGTCGAACTGCTCGGAGATGACGGTTTCGTCGCCGCCACCGAAATCATTACCGTGTTCAAAGTCCACGCCTTTGTCGTGGAGAATTTTTACAGCCTCGTCGTACGAGATTCGGGGAAAGGGTGTGGTCACCTTCTCCAGGGGTTCCGTATCCCTCTCCAGTTTCTTCAGTTCCTCCTGTCTATTCTCCAGCACTCTCTGTACGATGTACGCGACGAAGTCCTCGGCCAGCTCCATGTTATCGTCCAGGTCGGCGTAAGCCACCTCCGGCTCCACCATCCAGAACTCGGTTAAATGCCTTCGCGTCTTCGACTTTTCGGCCCGGAAAGTGGGGCCAAAACAGTATACCTTGCCCAAAGCGGCAATGGAAGCCTCGCTGTAGAGCTGTCCGCTCTGGGTAAGATAAGCGGTTTCACCAAAGTAATCCGTCGCAAAAAGGGTGGTCGTGCCTTCCACCGCCGCCGGTGTAAAAATCGGCGTATCCACGAGGGTAAAGCCCCGCTCATCGTAGAAATCGCGGCACGCCTTGATGATCTCGTGGCGTACCTTCAGGATGGCCACTTGCCTCGACGACCGAAGCCACAGGTGACGGTGATCCATCAGAAAAGCCGTGCCGTGTTCTTTGGGCGTGATGGGATACTCCTCGGCCACTTGATGGAGATCGATGTCCTTGACCTGGAGCTCGTACCCGTCCGGTGCCCGCGTATCTGCCAAAACCGTGCCCGTCACCGACAACGACGATTCCTGCGTGACATCCACGCACACTTGAAAGGTCTCTTCCGACACATCCGTCTTGGAGACGACACTCTGGATCAGGCCCGTTCCGTCGCGGACCAGGAGGAACCAGACCCCGCCGCTGGATCGCTTGTTGTAAAGCCATCCTCGAACCGTGACTTCTTGACCGTCGTGTTTCGCTATATCTGAGATGTAAACCTTATCCATGAAACCACCCTTCTAATCTATTGTGTCAGGATCACTAATGTGTGATAGACATGCTTTTATTCTGCGTTGGGAACGTGCTGCTGCGAATGACCTCATCCCCAATCCTCCATCTTTGGATCGCGCGTCATCAGATCGTAGACCGCCTTTTGCGGGTCCTTACCGCGGAAGAGTACCTGGTAGACTTCTTCGGAAATCGGCATGTCGACATCGTATTTTTTCGACAGGTCGTGAGCCGACCGTGTCGTTCGGACTCCCTCAGCCACCATGACCATGCTGTCGAGCACTTCCTGCAGGGACTTCCCCTTCCCAATCTCTTCTCCCACGTACCGATTCCGGCTGTGACGGCTCATACAGGTAACGATCAAGTCGCCCATGCCGGACAGACCCGCGAACGTCATGTGATGGGCCCCCATGGCCGTGCCCAGGCGGGTGATCTCCACGATCCCCCTGTCCAGAAGCGCCGCCTTGGTGTTGTCCCCGAAACCCACACCGTCACAGATGCCCGCAGCGATGGCGATGACGTTCTTCAGGGAACCTCCCAGTTCGACACCGATAACATCCTTGTTGGCGTAGACCCGGAACGACGGATTCATGAAAACCTCCTGAATCCGTTTGGAAGACGCCTCCCGCGTCGACGCAGCCACCACCACGGTCGGTATGGATTGGCCGACTTCTTCGGCATGGCTCGGCCCCGAGAGCACGACGATGCGATCCATGGAAAGGCCGGGAATCGTTTCCATCAAGACTTCCGACATCCGCATCAGGGTCTCATTCTCGATGCCCTTGCTGCCACTCACGACGAGAATATCATGCAGGGAAAAACGGGATAGCTGCTGGCCGACGGAACGCACCACATGGGAAGGCAGCATCATGAGTAGGATGTCTTTCTCATCGACGACTTCTGCCAAGTCCGAAGATATTTTAATATCTGCGGGGATGACCACGCCCGGCAGAAAATCGGTATTCTCCCGGATCTCTGCAAGCCGGTGCGCCGCATCCTTCCTGAATTCCCACATCGCGACTGCATGACCGTTGGAATGGAGCAGTACCGCCAGAGCGGTTCCCCAACTCCCCGCTCCCAGTACACCGATTCTCGCTTTACCTTGGCTCGCTTCCATAAACAAACTCCATCACGATGGTATGCGACAGAATACATATAAACGTAAAGACTTATTCACTGAGATGCGCATTGAGCGACTCAGCATGATTATTAGATTTCTTTTTCTTTTTCGATCCGAACCGATTCTCCTCACCCCGTAGAAGCCTTCGTATATTCGACCGATGGGTGATAAACACCAGAATACCTAAAACGACTGCCAGACCCAGCAGGGGATCGGGAATATCGGATTTTAGTACGAACCGTTGAATCAAGAGAGTCGCTGGAAACACCACACCTGCCGTCATCGAGCCGACCGAAACGATCCGAATCGTGAGCACCAGAATCAGCCATACGACCAGGCTGATGAGGGACGCCACCGGTGCCAGAGCGACCAGCACGCCAAACGCCGTTCCCATACCCTTGCCCCCCCGGAATCCAGCAAACACGGTCCATACATGGCCGATGATGGCAGCCAATCCGGCCAGCATCTGAACCAGCGCTGCATCCAAAACCACCGAACCCACACCGATTTTCGAGACAAAAAGGGTAGCCACGGTTCCTTTACCCACGTCGACCAGCACGACAAAGAGAGCCGCCTTCCACCCCATCACCCGGAACACATTGGTCGCCCCCGCATTCCCGCTCCCGTGTTTGCGGATATCGTCCTTCATCACGATCCTGCTGACGATGATGGCCGTGGGAATCGAACCCAACAAGTAACTGATAATAAGAATGACGAAAAGGCTCATCGACGTGCCACCCAAGATATACGGATATGAAAGTTATTTGAATCAGATGCTAACGAGTATGGACTCCCAGAATTTCTCGTGTTTATTCTTCTTATTTCGATCGGATTTATGCCTAACATGAGACGACCTTTCCCACGACAACCGGCGCCTCATCCTGTGCTTCCAGGGCTTTCAACACATCGTCGACCACACCCGGTGCAACGATAAGGACGTACCCAATCCCCATGTTGAACGTCCTCCGCATGTCCCGGATGGGTACGTTGCCTTTTTCCTGGATGAGCCGGAAAATCGGGGGCGTTTCCCAGGCATCCCAATCGATTTCAAGGTCGAGGCCTTCCGGCAGCATCCGCCGGGTGTTCCCCACAAGACCCCCGCCCGTGACATGAGACATGCCCCTGATCTCGAACTGTGACAGGAGGGGATGGACCGGTTGGAAATAGCAACGGTGAACCCGGAGCAGTTCTTCACCCACCGTCCTTCCCAGTGCTTCAACGGTCGTATCGACTTTGAAACCGGCAGCGTCGAGGAGTACTTTTCTCGCCAGAGAATACCCGTTGGTATGGAGTCCGTTGGAGGAAAGCCCGAGCAGAACGTCTCCCGATTGAATGGAACGGCCGTCTATGATCTTCCCTTTGTCCACGATTCCCACGATGCATCCGGCCACATCGTAATCCCCCTTCTGGTAAAATCCCGGCATCTCGGCCATCTCGCCCCCCACCAGGCTGCACCCGACGGTGCGGCATCCCCGGACCATTCCCGTGATGATCTTCTCCATCACATCGGGACTCAACATCCCCGTGCCGATATAGTCCAGGAAGAACAGGGGCTTGGCTCCACCCACCAGAATATCGTTCACGCAGTGATTCACCAGGTCTTCACCCACGGTGTCGTGTTTATTCATCAGGACAGCCACCTTGAGCTTGGTACCCACGCCGTCGATGGAGGATACGAGAACGGGGTCGTCGTAGTCCTCGGGTTTCAGGGCATAGAATCCACTGAACTTACCCAGGTCTGTCAGGACAGAGGGCGAAAACGTCGATCGAACCATGTCCTTAATGCGATGCACGGCTTCTTCACCGGCCGCAATATCGACGCCTGCATCCTTGTAATGAATTCCTTCAGTCACGCTCCTTTTCCTCGTGCATGTACTCTTTACGTACGCGTTGAAAAAAGGCCAGGGCCTCGTCTGTCTGATAATCCGGGAACGTCCATGGCTCGGTCCAAAACCGGTTATGGCGGAATTGCAGCTGGACATCGCCGTAAATGCCGTCGGCAAGAAAAATCCGGTGAGCGAAGTCCTTTGTCGAGGCCAAGACCAGCTTGGCCCCTGCGATGTATCCCGGATCGAGGTTGATCGTTCGCTTCCCCTCCATGCTCCAGGTTTGCTCGATTTGATTCGTCTTTAACTTGATGGACGGCAGCTGTCCGGGATGAATCAATCCCGAAAAACTCAAGAACAGTTTCTTCAGATTGTCTCCCATTTCCTCTCGATAATAGCGCGTGAACGTAAACTCAAAAACAAGGGATCGTTCCTCCACCGTCCCGTAAGCGTCCTGCACATCTGCAATGACACGGTCGAGATCGACTCCTTCTGTAAACGTGAGACCGCATATCAGTTTCACAAGCTTTATGTCCCGAATTATGCCCACGATTACGCCTCATCGGAAGAATCATCCGGCGTTTTTGTCTCCTTCTCGAATTCCTCTTCGATCATCTGGTCGAAATCCTCGCCCGTCTCTTCACCCATTTCCTTGCCCATCCGCTTGGCCCATTTCATGACGCTTTTAGGATCGTTTTCGTCGATGCCTCCCCACTGGGACGGATCGGCAAGACGCTCCATACGGTCTTCGTCCGAACGCCCCATGGCAAACCGGGAATACACTCTCCGAAGCTCTTTACCGTGGCAATGTGGACAAACGGGTCGTGTCTTTTCTTTATGGGTGCGGATCAGGAGACTCGACTTTTTTCCGCACGACTGGCATTTATATTCGTAAATGGGCATGTATTGACGTCCGTGCTTCCACAGAGAAATTAATGTCTTATATTCGCTTAATATCGAAAATTCAAGCATAAATGTCAAGCGATAAACCCTCGACATCCGCAAACACACAAGCTCTTGATTTCGGCTTCGAACATCGATCTCGAAAAGCGATATTCATCGTTTGTAACATGCCTGAGTGTTCCAATCTCAGGCATGTTTTATTTTAGGGAAGGTCGACAAAGAAAAGAAGTGACAGATGACGTAATTCTGTCTCATTTACATCGAATGCCCGATGACAATGCATATACAGGGATAAGAAAATGCCGAACAGCCCAACGTGAACGATCCTCATTCTGTTCTTGTGAATGACGATGGACGCCACGCCTGGCAACGTCACGGTTCACGCATATTTCCGTGAATCATTCAGATGAAAAGCTGTATTTAAGCCGATTCGCTTCGTTTCCGGCGTCGTGGATTGTAACGTCTCGTAGGCTACTGTGGGCATGGTCACCGGTTTCGTCGGATGGGGATAAGGGCGAGGACAAATGTTCCAACTGCCTGATCTCCATGTGAAAACTGGAGAATGCGACCTCCTGCTTCTCCTCTTTCACGCCCACGGCCTTGATTCGCTTTGGATGCAGCACAACGGCCTCTTCATCATTTTTACCGTCCATCGATTCCAGGATATGCGTATGCACTATGACCAGCCGGATCAGGGCTTCCAGCTTTTGAAGGAGCCGGCCATCCTCGATGCGCGCGATGTCCTGAACATCCTCAAAATCGAAAATCACGCCGGCCAGTTTGGTGTCGTCATCCTGGATGATATCCATCATGTCCAGTATGAGCCGCTGGACGAGTTGCAGTATATCCTCCTTCTCCTCAAAAGGCGAGACACGGAGGGATTGCACACGTGTGGCCGTAAATGAGAGTTCCATCTCAAAGACACGACGCTCTGTGTGACCGTTGACAACAATGTCTTGATGAAAAACGTATCGAAGGGAAAGGTGGCATTCTTTCCGTTCTTGGGCGAAGTACCCACTGGCGGACAAGCTCTCCAACTGGCTCGTGGAATACACAAGCTGAAAATCGACGGCCTCTCCGGTACGTTTTACGAAAGAACGCTCTACATCCAGTCCGGATCGCGACAGAAGCCGCGACACATCCGACACACGGCAGGTATCCCTGTTCTGGGAATCCGATTCTGTCTTTTCCAACGGCTCGTGATTCGGCGGATGTCCGTTTATACAAAAGGATGCTGCGTCAAATATACTCTCATTCAGGGAAACAGACGACACGTTCACGGTGGTACCTCCTTATTCCAACAGACCGTCCTGCACCGGACGGACACGTCGTATCCTCTCTCCTATTATTATCGACACATCCGCGCAATAACTTAAGGAGTGAAAGCGGTATACCAATCTGTGTACATGCACTCATCTTGACAAGACGATTTTATTTTCGTATATTGTCTCGTTAAAAAACAACAACTTCGCCGGGGTGGTGAAATTGGTAGACGCACTGGACTCAAAATCCAGCGGAGCTTGCTCCATGCGGGTTCGATTCCCGCCCCCGGCACATGAACCAAAGCCGCAAGCCACGATCCAATAGGGGAGTGGCTTTTTTTTTAATCAATAGCGGATGCACAGACGTTTCGAGCATTCGAAAAAGAAGGGAGCCCCATGAATTACAGGATAGGTTTCGACAACGAACGATACCTGAGTGACCAAACGACCGCCATTCTCGAACGCGTGAGTACGTTCAACAATAAACTGTACCTTGAATTCGGGGGCAAACTCCTGTACGATTACCACGCTTCCCGCGTTCTGCCGGGTTTTGATCCCAACGTCAAAATGAGGCTCCTGCAGAAGCTGAAAGACCAGGCCGATATCATCCTGTGTATCTACGCGGGTGACATCGAACGGAAGAAAGTGAGAGCCGACTTTGGCATCACGTACGATTCCGATGCCATGAAGCTGATCGATGACCTGCGGGAGTGGGGCATCGAAATCGTGGCCGTTGTTATCACCCGCTACGAGTATCAGCCCTCGGCCAAGCTCTTCAAGAACCGTCTGGAACGGCGGGGAATAAAAGTGTACACGCACCGTTTTACCAAAGGGTACCCGACGGATGTGGATGTCATCGTCAGCGATGAGGGATACGGGGCCAATGAATACATCGAAACACGAAATCCACTGGTCGTGGTGACCGGTCCGGGACCCTGCAGTGGGAAGCTGGCCACCTGCCTTTCTCAGTTATACCACGATTACAAGAGGGACATCCAATCGGGCTATGCCAAATTCGAAACTTTCCCCATATGGAACCTGCCATTAAAACATCCCGTGAACGTGGCATACGAGGCGGCCACTGCCGATTTGCAGGATTATAATGAGATTGATCCTTTCCATCTTGAAGCCTATGGCAAAACAGCCGTCAATTACAATCGGGATGTAGAGATCTTTCCCGTACTCAAGAGGATCCTGGAAAAAATCACCGGAACGGACTCCCTCTACCAGTCACCCACGGACATGGGGGTCAACAGGGCAGGCTTCGGTATCGTGGACGATGCCATCGTACAGGAAGCGGCAAAACAGGAGCTCATACGCCGACGATACCGTTACATGTGCGAATACGCCATGGGATTCACGAACAAGAAAACCGTCCAGAGGGTAGAGCTATTAATGGAAGAACTAAACGTCAAATCCGAGGCACGCAGTGTGGTCACACCCGCAGGGGAAGCTGCCGAGGAGGCAAAGAAGAAGGGCAAGGGGCATGAAGGCATTTACTGTGGAGCGGCCATCGAACTGAGGGGAAACACGATTATCACGGGTAAGAACTCGCCCTTGATGCATGCATCCTCCAGTCTGATCCTGAATGCCATCAAGCACCTGGCCAACATTCCAGACGAGATTCATCTGCTTTCGCCCAACGTCACCCAGTCCATCGGAAATCTGAAGAAGGATGTACTCAACGCCAAGAACGTCAGCTTGAATCTGGAAGAGACGCTCATCGCCCTGGGCATCAGCGCCGCGACCAATCCCACGGCTCAGGCCGCCATGGAAAAACTGAAAGACCTGCGTGGCTGCGAAGTCCACATGACACACATTCCGCCTCCCGGCGATGAAGCCGGCTTGAGAAAACTGGGCGTGAACCTCACCAGTGAACCCAACTTCTCGACGAAATGTCTGTTCATACATTGATGTATACTATTTAAAATGGGATGTTTTTGGGGAAATGTGGCGAAGGATATGCGCCCTTGATCGTTCCGACACTATAGAGTCTCGAAAAATCCTCGGCGCCTCATCGAAGAACGACCAGATACTTGTCCTCCCATTTTTCGATACAGCCCTGTTTCACACCCTGGCCCAGCACCCGGTCGTATAGCTTCTGATAATTATCCAGACTGTCTCCTCCTTTTTCCACCCTATCGATGATTCCGTCAGAATCCTCATCGATGACGATGGACTCTCTGTAGAAACGGTCATCGATAATGAGCTTGTTGTACATGCCACCCAATGCGAGAATGTAGGTGACCAACGTGATGCTGCGTCCATCCAGGATCGTTCTGTAATCCCTGGCGACCGTTTTTCTTTTAACCTTTCCCAGCTTGTCTCCTGCCGTGAGTCCTACCTGATAAATCGCTTTTGCCTGCTCCAGGGAGATATCTCCGATATCAACTCGGTCGAGCACGCCATCCTGCTCTTTATCCGTCGCCTTGAATACGAGGCGTTCCCCCTTTTTCTGCAGGAGCAGGTTGTACCCCTCGGCAAAATTGAGAGCAACGCTTTCGATACGATAGGTTTGCCCCTGGTAGATAAAATCATACCCGCCGATTTCAATCCTCGGCCTGGCCGGGCCGCAGTTGGTGAGGACAAAAAAAGCTACGAGAATCCACTCCTTCCAGCGGCGTCCCACTCATGGCCTCCTACCAGGCTTGGAGCCGTCGTTGTGGCTTAGGACCTCTCCCCTTCGCACCACGGCGAGCACACCCTCCGTCAGGTCCATCTGCTCCGCTTCATCCATGCGAAGCCAGCGTGCTTCACGGGCATCCGAAGAAGCCTCGAGCCGGCCGCTAACCCAATAGCAAAGATAATCGAGTAAAACATAATGGTACTGGACTTTCTTCTCAGCATCTGGGATAATCCGAGATGTCACGGCCAGGAGAGGCCCCGGTTCCACGACCAGCCCGCATTCTTCCTTAATTTCTCTCTTCAGGGCCTCGGACAGTTCTTCACCCAGATGAACGACGCCGCCGGGCAGGCTCCATTTGTCCTTGGCCGGAAGACGTGCTCTGCGAATCAGAAGCACGCGCCTTTCGTCGTCGAACACCACCCCGCTTACGGCAGGTATGGGCGCCTGAGGATATTCTCTCTTCAAAGGATGACCTTCATGAATACAAGCACTATCGCGGTGGGGAAACTCTTTTTATCTTACAGGACCGATGGGTATCGTGACCGAATCGTCCGTCACAGCCTGCTTACGATTCAGCTCCATCTTTTCGGAAGAGGTCCAGGAACCGGTCTTGATAATCATCGAACAATTCCCATTTGTCCAGTTCCTCTTTCAGTTTCATCTTGCTCTTGTAGGTACGATCAAACTCGGCTTGTCTGAATAACTTTTCGATCTTCAGTCGTACCGATCGGGGTATTTTCTCTTCCTGAGGCGGAACGATGGTCTCATCCTGTTGAGACTCATCGGACTCGGGTTTTTTCTTCGATAGGAGGGACGCCAGGGGTTCAATCTCCTTTTCCTTCTGTTCGGCAAAAAGCTCCAGGTCCATCATATCGACATTGATTTTCAAAAGCTTGACCATGACTTCCAGAACACGCAGAGACGCTCTTGGGAATTCAATCTGAGCCGTGAAAAACGGGATTTCCCCCAACAGACAAATACCCTTCATTCCCATCTCCGCAGCCACGCTCACCAGCAGCCCGTTTAAACCAGCAATCGTCCCCTCCCCCATGAAATGCACGTCGTATTCCAGCAATTTTTTAAGAAGATTCTGATCGTTGGGTGCCGCGAAGACCCGTGGTGTGTCCTTAAAATGCATGTCCGAGGGAGCGGCCGCTGCGGTGTACACCGATTTGACACCCAACGACTGAGCAATCCTCAGTATCTGCTTGGCAAACTCGTATTCCTTGTGGGGGATGGGCTGGACACTCCCTTGGAAAAAAATGATATCGCTTGTCGTGGTATTGGATTGATAATAGAAGAACTGGTTTTTAGGGGACTCCGGTGCTTTAATGACTTGCTTTGTTACATTAGCACCCGTGGCAGCAAAATAATCGCCGGCACCTACTTCACCCAACAGTTTGGCATTCAGTTGATCTTTTAGATAGTTCACAGCCGTGATAGCCACACTGCCCATGCCCGGCCAGGCCGCGACCAAGCAGGGATCGTTCAACTTCGGTTTCTTCGTTAGCATGATGCTTTTATTCATCGAAAAACTCATCATTCGAACATCCAAAACTAAAGATAAGGTTTCGATCCATGTGGATCAAGGAATTTTTTTATCGGGAACCGAAAACGGAAGCTTCCCCTTGAGTAAAGTCTTGCCCAGGAGGTAGCGTTGGTACGCTTTGCGAGCAGTTGTCTCTGAATACACCCGGCCCGGTTCGACGAATGCCACATACGACGACGCTCCTTCCACGGTCACCCAGGTATAGTGGTGGAAGAATCCCAGTGACGGATTTCTGGGAAGACGCATCTCCCCGCCTGTCGGCCCGACGATCAGATGCCTCTGACCGTTCCTCTGCGTCGCACCCAGAACATGGAGATGCCCCGTGAATACAGAATACCGAATTCCTCCGAGTAGCGATTCGATGTGCTCCCACTGGGATTTCAGAGGGCCCGAGAACATCCAAACAGGCTGATGACAAAAGAAAAAAAACTGCTTGGTATGCCGGTTCTGCCGGATCTCATCTTCGATGAAGGCCAACTGTCGAGAGCCGAATCCTTCTTCCCCCGTGCCATGTATCTCTTCCGTGTTCAGGAGGACAAACCGGCAATCCCTGTGGGAAAACGCTGTATACGTGTCTCCAACACATCGGCCCCAGGCTGCATAGCTCGTTCTGTTCCAGATGTCATTATTCCCTGGCACGAGAAAAAGAGGAACGTTCAGGGAATCCAAATGCTGCCTGGCCTCATTCCACAGGGCGTCGATTCGGGTAGGACGGGTCGCACTGTCTTCGATCACATCCCCGATCATCACCACAAAATCTGGACGCAACCGGTTGACCTCCGATACCGCCTCATCGAACACCCGCCAACTGTCCGGCCCGCTCCCTGTCCGGTCACCCAGAACCGCAAAGGTGAACTTTTGCTGGGATACGCGCTGAAGCCTTCCGCTGTCGTTATATGGATGTGCGCTGTATTGAGACCACGCCGGAGTAAATAAAGCCAGCGTGATGACGATCCCCATCTTAAAAAGTGGTACACGATGTTTTTTCATGCTTGTTCTCCAAGAGTGCTACAGGAATGACGAAAAGCACAGCGACACGCTTGACGCATAACCCACCAGCATCCTCTGTGCCCTCGGTACATTCGTTCCATGCCAAAAAGAAACCCCTGACATCGTCAAGGGCCGTATACGTCGGATGATTTCGACAGCCTTACTCCCACAACTTGGCTAGTACATACCCGGCGATGATCCACACAGGAATAAGTATGAGCAAAATCGTGTTGACGATCTTCGTGGATGCGAGAGATTTTTGTATTTCCCTTTTCTCCAGGGACTTTCTGATTTTTGCGTGAAGATCATCCAGGTTGATCGGCTTGATCAGATAATAATCCGCTCCTTCTTCCAGACTTTCGACAGCCGAGTCTACGGAGGGATATCCGGTAATGACGATGATGGGGACTCTGGGATTTTCCTCTTTGATCGCCTTCAACATGGTCACGCCGTCCATGACCGGCATTCTGATGTCCGTGATGATGACAGAAAATGCCTGAGACCGAAATGTCTCTAATCCCAGCATACCGTTCTGGGCAAAGACAGGCTCGTATCCCCACTTGGGTAATGCCTCCGACAGTAGATCCTGGATGCCCTCGTCATCCTCGACAACGAGAATTCTCTCCATCGCTTACCCCTCCTGCAGAAGTCCTAGGAACCGAAATCATCGGGTGCCGGTTCCCATTCCCTAAGACATACGAAATCAAAAAAATGTAAACATAATTTGGTATCTTGTCAAGGAGAAAGATGGAGGGCTGGAATGAGACCGGTCCATGTGGAAGATACATGGCGCCCATCGGGCAATATTCTTCTTCCTGGGACGTTTATTCAGAGAACACAGACAACTGGGAAGGGGATATTTAAAACAAATCCATGGTCCGTACATCGATCCCCTCTCCCAGTTGTTGTTTAGAAGGAATGATACTCATGGATACATACTACCGGACAACGCCAATCGATCAGGACACAAACGGCTCATTGCTTATGAATAAAGCATTAATAAAAAAGCATATGGCACTACTTTTGCAATCCTTCATATCCATGAGTTCCAGATTCTATTTTTTCCGAATAGAATGGGATAAGGAGAGCAACGTATCACAAAAATATGCACTATTAGAATAGCCAAGAATTTATATCTTCACGTTCACGAGAAAACGACACATTTGGAGGACGAGAGATGAAACGCACCCTAAAACACCTCATTCTCCCGGTTGTACTGAGTTCCTTGGTGAACCTGGCAAATGCACAGCAGACGGCAACGCATGCCGTGTCCGATGTGCCTAACGAATTTCGAGAACATTACAACCAACTCGAAACAAAACTCGACGACCTAGACGATTATATATCCATAAACTGGGACGGATCGAAACACCCCGTGATTTTCGCCACCGAACTCCTGGCCGCCAGCCCCAATCGGGGAGACATGGTTCTAGACCCCCAGGTCTTCGAGGCCGTTAAATTCAACTTGGATGCATTCCAGACCCTGGGTGTCACGGGCGTTTCAATGGACATCAAGTACCCTGTCATCGTTCCCACGTTTCCCAGATCGGACAACTATATCGAGTTTTTCAGGAACGTCACGGCAGAAATCCGAAACAGGGGATTCACACTCCTCATCGCTATCCAGACCGTCTTCACGGATTCGATCTTCGGCCGGCAGGATATCGATTTTACAGGCCTCACTCTGGAGCAGTATAAAAACGAAAAACACCAGATGGCCCAAACCGTGATCCAAGAGTTTCATCCCGATTATTTGACTATCGAAACCGAACCAGCGACCCAGGCCATGAACACGGGACTGGATTTCTCGGTGGAGAACGTCACGGACATCGTCAATTTCGTCCTGGACGGATTGGATAGAGACGGAACCCTCGTGGGTGCCGGTGCCGGTACGTGGGAAAACATGGCGTATATCCAAAGCTTGTCCGAGAATACCTCCATCGACTACTTGGATATTCATATCTACCCCATCCACGGCCAACTGATCATCGACCGGATGGAGACCATTCAGCAAATCGCCCAGACCAACAATAAAAAAATCGTCCTTGGCGAGTCCTGGCTGTACAAAACGTCTCAGGCCGAAATGGCGGACCCTGAGGTCGGCCATCTGGACATCTACCCCAGGGATGTGTTCGACTTCTGGACACCCCTCGACCAGACGTTCATCGAATTGATGGTCAAGCTATCTCATTACATACAAATCGATTTTACTTCCCTGTTCTGGATGCGCTACTTCTGGGGATACATCCCGTACAACGATACCACACGGGCATTGGCGGCCACACAACGTTACGCCGCGGTCGATCAGGTCGCAGCAGTTAACATGTGGACGGGCAATATGACACCGACGGGTCAGACGTATCAACAGCTCCTGCAGGAGAATACACCTGTCGAGTCTTCGTCATCCAGCACGCCAGCTGCTTTTACTCTTGGACAGAACCATCCCAATCCCTTCAATCCCCGGACGATCATTCCGTACGATCTGCCGATGGCAAGCTCCGTCCGGATAAGCATGTACAATGCGCTGGGCCAGGAGGTGAAAACCCTGGTGGAGGACGACAAACCCGCAGGTCATCACCAAGCAGTATGGGACGGAACCGATGCGTCCGGTCATCGGATGAGTTCTGGCGTATACATCTGCATCCTCCAGACAGAGCAGCATACAGACAGCCGGAAGATGCTCTTGTTGAGATAGAGCCCATCACACACCGATGGCCCGGGACACGTGTCCGGGGCCATCGTTCTAACCACGAATTACTTTTATCCAAATAACAGGTTATCCACCTCGCAGGTACGCACGAGGGAATGAGTGGATATGCCGATGCAGGCTTCGGGATCGCTTATATTCACTCATACCTTAGACTCATCACCGGATTGGCCCGGGCCGCCTTGACGGCCTGATAGCCCACGGTGATTAGAGCGATCAATAAAGCCAGAATACCCGATAGCAGAAACATATAGAGGCTCATATCCGTACGGTAGGCAAAATGTTGCAGCCAGCGATGCAGCGCAAAATAGGCCAGGGGCCAGGCCACGATATTCGCCACGACGACCCATTTCGTGAACTCCTTGATGAGTAAAAACAGAATCCCGACAATCGATGATCCCAGGACCTTTCGAATACCGATCTCTTTCGTCCTCTGCTCAGCCGTGAACGAGGCGAGTCCGAAGAGTCCCAGGCAGGCTATGAAGATGGCAAAACCCGTAAAATATGAAAAGATAGTCCTGAGTTTTACCTCGGCTCTGTACAAGTTGTCCAGTTGGTCATCCAAGAAGGAATAATCGAACGGACGGTCGGGATCCGTTCTCTGCCAAGTTTCTTTGAGAAACGCAAGGGTTGACGGAATGCTTCCGACCTTAATTCTGACTAAAAGGTAATTGGGAGCCAATTGATGAACATTATTGCTGATATACAACGGTTCAATCGGCCGATGAAGGGACTGAATGTGGAAATCTTTTACCACGCCAATAACCGTCTTAGGATCCCGCTCATCAAGCCCGGATCCCACCCTAAAATGTAACGACTCCCCGATAGGATCGTCCCAGCCGAAACGCTCGACAGCCGTTTCGTTGATGATCACGGCATCGTCTTCATCGGTAGTGAATTCTTCAGAAAAGTTTCGGCCTGCTGCCAGTTCCAATTTCAATGTCGGGATAAGGTCCTCATCAGCAGCCATAGAACGAATTAAAATAGACGACTGCCCCTCCGGGTATCCGTCAGGAACACAGGCGTCGGTACTGGTCAACTCAACAGGCACGTGATTCGTCACGGCCACACTCGCGATGCCGTGAAAGCGTTCCAGATCCGTCTTAAATGTCTGGACCGATTCCTGAATTCGGCTGCGTCGAATCCTCAACACAATCACATGCTCTCTATCAAAACCCAGTCGCTTGTTTTTCATATAATGAAGTTGATCCACGATGGTCCCCGTACCGATGATAAGAAAAATAGAAATGGCGAATTGAAAGACCACCAGACCATTACGAAATCTCAATCCCCATCCGCCTGTTTTTATACGGCCTTTAAATATCCTGGCGGGCTGGAAGGACGAGAGCAGTAATGCGGGATAACTGCCCGCCGCAAGTCCAACAAAAACAGTTAAGAGGATGAGTCCGGGCAGGAACCAGGGAAATTCCGAATAATGAAGACTGAGGCTTCGGCCGGAGATGGAACTGAATACCGGGAGTGTGAAATAGGCAATCGTCATCGCCAGAAGGAAAGCAAATAGACTGTACAGCATCGTCTCGCCAAAAAATTGGGAGAGCAGTTTTCCTCGGTTCGATCCGAATGTTTTTCTCAGCCCGATCTCCTGGGCACGCTTGGATGAACGCGCCGTCGCCAGATTCATAAAATTGATGCAGGCAATGAGCAGGATAAAAACAGCAATCGCAATAAAGAGGTAAATATATGTGATATCGCTATGATCGGAAAAGTCATACTCCAGGGTCGAATGAAGATGAATCTGTGTCATTGGCTGGAGCAAATATTCCAGTGCCCCTCCCAGCGCCTGTTGAACGGACGCCATGTGCTTTTCGATAAAGGCCGGGAATTTATCCTCAAGGGCTTTATAATCTTGGCCTTCTCTTAACAGAATATAGGTCGCGTAATTGAACGGGACCCAGCCTTCCATGTGCTCTCTGTTCTGGGCATACATGGTTTCGAACGAACAGAGCATGGTAAAGCGGAAATGTGAATTTAAAGGAATATGATCGATGACGCCCATCACCGTATAGTCTTCCTGATCGTTAAAACGTATTGTCTTGTTCATAGGATCTTCGTCCCCGAAATACTTCTCTGCCATTTCAGCGGTAATCACCACCGAATAGGCGGTCGTTAGGGCGGTATTGGGATTCCCCTTCAGCATGGGCCAGGAAAACACATCGAAAACTGTCTTATCCGCGTACAAGATGCCCTCATCATAAAAACGCTTATCTCCATATTCCACCAGGGTTTTGGGCGCTGAGTAGAAACGAACCGCGTTCTCGACTTCCGGGTATTCTTCAATCAACGCGGGAGCCGTGGGCGCGTTGGACAGTGCTATAGAAATCACTTTCTCCCCCTGGCGGCCTCGCAAACCCAGCCGATAGATACGGTCCGCATTCTCGTGGTAGCGGTCGAAGCTCAACTCATACAGAACGTAGCTGAATATCAGTATGCAACTGGCCATCCCCAGCGCCAGACCGATGATGTTAATAAAGGAATAGGCTTTATGTTTCACGATATTTCGAACGGCGATTTTCAGATAATTCTTGAACATGACTACTCTCCAATAGATTGAATTCACTAAAAAAGGCAGTGTCGACCGGCATACCTGAGACCCGTACCAGCACTGTGCCTTGAACGTCCCTTCTTGCCTGGCCATCCGGCGATAGATCTCTTCATAATCTCCTGGGCCGTGACTCGCCGCATGGAAGGGCAGGATGGACTTGAGCATCCACGTGGCTATTCTAGGCGGTCTTTTGATCGGCTGCTTCATCATGTTTCATCCACGACGAGTCCTGAGAGACCATCCCAACTGAGGTCTTGCAAACGCCTGATCTCTTGCAGGGCCTGCAGTCCCTTGGGCGTGACTTTGTAAAAACGCTTGCTTTTACCCCCACGTTCGGTAGAGGGATTCCCTAAAAAAGACTCGAGATAGCCATTCTGCTCCAAACGATAGAGGGGACCATAGATGGTACCCAACGTCCACTTCTTGCCCGTCACGCCGTTGAGGTAGTCAAAAATGGGCACACAATAGGCGTCTTCCTGCAGACGCAAAACGGCCAGTAGAATCAGCTCCTCTGTTCGAGAAATGAGTTTCATGTGTCCTCTATCCATTTTCCTTACTATCTAAGTATTATTACGAGGCAGCGTCCCAAAGGTTACACCTATTTTTTAAGGAAAATAATTCTGACCGTGGAATCTTTAAGAATTCCGCAATGTTAACCCGTATCAACAGGAAGCAGCAATCCGTGACAGGATCACTTCATCGATAGGATGGATGAAGGCCAGATGAAACCGGGATTTGGCAAACGTATTAAAACGACCGGTGTTTTCACCTCTTGTGTCGTGACGATGGCCCGGGACACGCGTCCAGGGCCACGGTTCTTACCACAAATCGTCCATGTCCGTGGAACGGCTTATCTGCCTCGGAGGGATGAAGGAAGGCAAAAACCGATAAGCCGATAAATGTTTTGGGAATGCCGATAATCACTCATACCTTAGACTCATCACCGGATTGGCCTGGGCCGCTTTGACGGCCTGATAACCCACGGTGAGCAGCGCAATCAGTAAAGCCAGAGCACCCGATAGCAGAAACATCCAGAGGCTCATATCAGTACGGTAAGCAAAATGTTGCAGCCAGCGATGCAGCGCAAAATAGGCCAGGGGCCAGGCCACGATGTTCGCCACGACGACCCATTTTGTGAATTCCTTGATGAGTAAAAACAGAATCCCGACAATCGAGGACCCCAGGGCCTTTCGAATACCGATCTCTTTCGTCCTCTGCTCGGCCGTGAACGAAGCCAGTCCGAAAAGTCCCAGGCATGCTACCAGCAGAGTGAACGCCGTGAAGTAGGAGAAAATCGTGCTCAGCTTTTCTTCCGTCCTGTAATGACTGTCAAAAGATTCATCCAGGAAATAGTAATCGAACGGCCTGTTGGGCTCGGCTTCTTTCCATTTTTCCTCCAAGAACGTCAGTGTCTCCTGCAGGTTTCCCTCGCGGATACGAATGGAGAGCAATCGTAAACGGTCGTTCTGATTGTTGATGTACATGGATTCGATAACTTTATGCAGAGAAACCATGTGAAAGTCCCGGAATACACCGATGATGGTTTTTGCGGAGCGTACGTTGGGATCAAATACATAAATCTTCTTGCCGATGGGATCATCCCACCCGAGCCTTTGGGCAGCCGTCTCGTTGATGATGATGGATTCCTCGGAATCCGTCGAAAACTCTCTCGAAAAATTTCTGCCCGCTATCATCTCCATGCCCATTGTCGGAATAAAGTCACAATCCGCGTCTAGATCGCGGATTAACACACTCTGGCCCTCGGGATATCCCTCAGGAAACACCGACTCTACGAAAGGCGCCTGACCGGGGACATGGGAAGATGCGGCAACGCTCATGACGCTGTTCGATCTTTTCAACTCCTCCTTGAATGTATCCAGAGACCCCGGAATACGGCTGTTACGAATAGGAAGCACCACCACGTGTTCCTTATCGAAACCCAGTCCTCGGTTTTTCATGAACACGAGTTGCCGTGTAATCATCCCCGTACCGATGATGAGGATGATGGATATCGCAAACTGAATTACGACGAGTATGTTACGAAAATGGTGACTGCCGGTTTTTCCGGAGAAGCGCTGTAAAATCCTCACAGGCTTAAACGCAGAGAGGAAAAAGGCGGGATAACTGCCGGCAACCAATCCCACGATAAGCGCCAGAAGGAAATAACCGGGAATGAGCCATGGGAAGTCGCTAAAATGCAGACTAAATTCTCTTCCTGTGACGGAGCGGAACAGGGGCACGGCCAGATGTACCAGTAGGACGGCGCTCATCAACGATACAAAACTGGTCATCATGGACTCGCCCATAAACTGCTTGATCAATTGGCCTCTACCCGA